>Ga0334896_1000204_pt1 | contig 89400 bp, 78 predicted proteins | sample GraSluR3_MG_8_FD_207734 | JGI IMG/M metagenome (GOLD analysis project Ga0334896, IMG submission 207734) | Sludge microbial communities from methane-producing bioreactor in Wageningen University, Netherlands - Granular Sludge_27_06-R3 | ecosystem: Engineered > Bioreactor > Anaerobic >... | reverse complement strand
AACGGCTTCTTAGATACTAATATTTTTTATATCCACAAATTCGAGCTCAGTACGCTATACAAAGGAAATGGCGTAACCTAGTGTTTATAAGGGCTACGCCATTTTTGCTTCAAAACTCGAGATTATAACACACCACTCTACAGAAAGCTAGCGTATATTATATTTTAATATCTTATTAATACTTTTGTAAAACAAAGGGATATGACTCCTGTTGGAGCATATCCCTTTGTTGTCATGTTTGATAATTACACTACTATATACTTACTCAACAACTGTTGCTTGTGTAAAGTCGATAGTACCAAGTACAGAACGATCCCATCCTTGTACTTTTTCTGAAATCAACCACTTATCTGTATAGTAATATACAGGTACAATTGGTAATTCAGTCATTAAGATATCTTGTGCATCATATAAATAATTAAAATGCTCTTCTCCACGTGTTAAGTTAGCATTTGCAATCAACTCATCAAACTCATCATTAGCGTAGTTTGGATCATTGTATGCATTTCCTTGTGTAAAGATACTTAAAAGACCCATTGGATCCATAAAGTCTGTTAACCATCCACCCCGAGACATTTCGTAGTCGCCGACTTTACGTGTATCTTGGAATACAGCCCATTCTTGGTTTTCTAACTTTACATTAAGACCAAGGTTAGTTTTATACATTTCTTGAACAAGTTCAGCCACTTTTTGATGACCTTCACCTGTGTTGTACATAATTGTAAATTCCGGGAATCCTTCACCATTTGGATATCCAGCGTCTGCAAGTAATGCTTTTGCTTCTTCTACACCACTACCATCTGTTGGAATGCCATAGTTACCTGCTTTTAATGCAAAATCGTTACCTTCATGGTCTAAGAAACCTTCCGGAACAAACCCTGCAGCAGGAATTTCACCAGAACCCAATGTTTCAGTAATCATATCACGGTCAATTGCAAGTGTTAATGCACGACGAACGCGTTGATCTGCCCAAAGGTCAAGATCAAGGTTAAAGTTATAGTAATATGTTCCAAGTAAAGCAAATACATAGAAGTTAGGATCTTCTGCGATAAGTCGTGAAACTTCTGCAGTAGGAACTTCAGGAATTGCTAATAACTCGCCACCTTGGTATGCTTGGTATGCAGTTGAATGTTCATCAATAAATACAACTTCCATTCCGTCTAAGGATACATTTCCGGCATCCCAATAGTTGTCATTTTTTACAAGTGTTAATCCTTCACCAATTGTATATGATGTCAATACAAACGGTCCATTAGAAATCACAACTTCAGCATCTTTCGCCCAAGCACCGTCTGCCTTAGCTTCTACGGACTCTTGTTTAACCGGCATAAAGTGGTAGAAAGAAAGTAAACTTACGATATAGTCTGTTGGAGAGTTTAATTCTACAACAAGTGTTTGATCATCTTCAGCACGTACACCAACATCATCTAATGATCCACCATCATATACAGCTTCATAAGCACCTTTGATGTTTGTATACTCCCAAATCCAAGAATACTCAGATGCGGTAGCAGGATCCATTCCTCGCTTCCATGAATATACAAAATCGTGAGCTGTTAAGTCAGAACCATCTGACCATTTTGATTCTCTTAAGTTAAATGTTACTGTTAACCCATCTTCTGAAACTTCCCAAGTTTCAGCGATTCCAGGATAAATAACACCACTTTTTTCTCTTACAAGACCTTCAAAAGTTTGGTTAATGACGTCTCCACCATCACTGGCACCATTTAAGCCCGGATCAAGAGTTTTTGGGTCAGCCCCAACATTCCACCGAAGAATACTTCCTGAAGCCGCACCGCTGTCTGTTGAGTCACTATCTGTTGCCCCATTATCCGTCGAGTCACTATCTGTTACATTTGTGTCTGTCGTACCTGTATTTGTATCATTATTGCTACACGCTGCAAATAATGATACAGATAATGTCAGTACTAATAACATTGTTAATAATTTTTTCATTTGTTTTCCTCCTTTTATTTCATTAGTTTCGTGTGACTTATGTCACTATATATGAATTGTTATGCACAAGTTTATACCTTTATATTTGTAATAGAAGCATAACAATAAATATTGATTATAATCCGTTGATTTCTTCTGCGAAATGACATGCAACAAAATGATCCGGTGCAATTTCTCGCAATTCAGGTGTTACTTCGTTACATTTTTCCTTACAATATCTACATCGCGAATTGAATCTGCAACCCTCTTTTGGATTAATTGGACTCTTTACATCACCTTCAAGAATAATCCGCTGTTCTTTGTTGGCTCTTGGATCAGGAATAGGTATTGAAGACAATAATGCTTTTGTGTAAGGATGCCATGGGTTTTTATATAGTTCATTACTCTCAGCTATCTCCATCATATTACCTAAATACATAACCCCAATTCTATCAGAGATATGCTTAACCATAGAAAGGTCATGAGCAATAAATAAATACGTTAATCCCAATTCTTCTTGTAAGTCTTCAAGCATATTAACGACTTGAGCTTGTATCGATACGTCTAGGGCTGAAATTGGCTCATCACAAATAATCAAATCCGGCTCAATAGCTAACGCGCGGGCAATACCGATACGTTGACGCTGACCACCTGAAAATTCATGGGGATATCGATTTGAATGCTCTTTCTTTAACCCAACCGTTCTTAACAATTCATAAATACGCTCTTGTCGTGCAGCGCCGGTAATATTCGTATGAATATCTAAGCCTTCGCCAATAATATCTGAAACCGTCATTCGCGTATTTAATGATGCATATGGATCTTGAAAAATCATTTGAATCCGTTTTCTATATTTTAACATTTCCTTATCACTTATATTCGCAATATTCTTGCCATCATAAATGATTTCACCACCGGTGGGTTCGTATAATCGAACGATTGAACGACCGGTTGTTGACTTACCACACCCGGATTCTCCAACAAGTCCAAAGGTCTCACCTTTTTTGATACTAAAGGAAATGCCGTCAACTGCTTTTAACACTTTACGTCGATCTTCAAATATACTGTTTTTTATAGTAAAATATTTTTTTAGATTTTTGATTTCTAATAACGTCTTATTCTCAGTCAATTATTTCACTTCCTTTTGCAAATCCTCCAACTTCCGGCGCATCCTTATGCAACAACCAGCAAGCTGATGTATGATTATCATTTACTTTGAATGTAGGTACCGGTTCTTCTTTACAAATCTGCATAACACGTGGACACCTTGTAGAGAAGGGACAACCATTTGGAGGGTTCATTAAGTCTGGTGGCGAACCTGGAATCGGAATTAACCGTCCTTTTTCTTCAACGTCCATTCGAGGTACTGAATTTAGCAAACCAATTGTATACGGATGTTGGGGGTTATAAAATATTTCGTCAATTGGACCTTTTTCCATAATCAACCCACCATACATAACGATTATTTTCGTACAGGTTTCTGCAATTACACCTAAGTCATGGGTGATAATCATAATTGACGTATCTAATTCTTTTGCTAACTTTTTAAGAATATCCAAAATCTGTGCCTGAATCGTAACATCTAATGCCGTCGTTGGTTCATCCGCTATAAGCAGCTTTGGATCACAGGAAAGGGCAGTTGCAATCATTGCACGCTGACGCATTCCGCCTGAAAATTCATGGGGAAAAGATTTAATGCGTCCTGCCGGTTCGGGAATTCCTACAAGTTCAAGTTTTTCAATTGCAAGTCTTCTCGCCTCTTTTTTTGACACGCGCTTATGTCGTTGAATAACTTCAACCATAAGATTTTCGATAGTATAAACCGGGTTTAACGATGTCATGGGATCTTGGAAAATCATTGAAATCTCTTTTCCACGAATATTCGACATCTCTTTGTTTGTTTTTTTCGCGATATTTTCACCGTTAAAAATGATTTCACCGCTTTTGATTTCTCCTGGATGATCAATTAGTCCCATAATTGACATGGCCGTCACGCTTTTTCCACTACCGGATTCACCAACGATACCAAGGATTTCACCTTTATTTAATGTAAAACTGTTACCACGAACAGCTTGGACTTCACCAAGATGGGTAAAAAATGATGTATTTAAATTTTTAACTTCTAGTATTTTAGTCATAGTTTAATCTATCCTTTCCTTAGCCTTGGGTCTAGCGCATCTCTTAATCCATCCCCTAAGAAGTTAAAGGCAAGAATAATAATAGCAATTGTCATCGCAGGGAAGAACAAAAGATATGGATACGTTAACAATCCTGATAAGGCATTGTTTGCTAATACCCCTAAGGATGCCATCGGAGCAGATACCCCTAAACCGATGAAACTTAAAAACGCTTCTGTAAACACTGCACTTGGAATCATCATTGTCATTGATACAATGATCGGGCCCATCGCATTGGGTATCAAATGTCTAAATATTATCTTATGCTTAGGCACACCAATAACTCGTGCTGCTAAAACAAATTCTTGTTCTTTTAGCGAAAGCATCTGTCCACGAACTAATCGTGCCATAGATACCCAGTATACTGTACTTAAGGCAATAACAATATTCCACAATCCACCTTCATTAAATAATACCATCAATAGGATTACATATAATACCAACGGAACCGAATTAATAATATCAACAATACGCATCATAATATCATCAATACGACCACCTTCAAAGCCTGCAATGCTACCGTAAACAACACCAATAAATAAATTAACTAACGTTGCGATAAAGGCTACTAGTAAAGAAATTCGTGTTCCAAACATAATACGTGTTAATAAATCACGTCCTAGATCATCTGTACCAAAAGGATATGTTTTATTCCACATATTACCTGTAGGTTGAGTATACTCAACACCTTCATAGGTAATCGTATAATCATAATCATAACCTTGCTTTGTTGGCAATAAATTATAGGAAAAATCTAAAACAACTTCTCGATCTACACCATCCACGTTCATAATATATGTATATATTTTGTTAATCGGATCTTTATCTGTATTCTTTAAGCGTTCTTCTAAACGACCGTTATCAGATAGTCTGAACATATTATAATCACTAGACAGATAAAAATTCGCATCTTCATCCACGTTAAATATATCAAGGACTGGTGGCAAGTTTTTATATTGATTGTCCTGATCCGAATACGAAAACGGTGTAAAGAAAGGTCCCAAAAGCGCAAATAACAACACAAAAATAATTGTCACAACACCAATCATTGATAGTTTATTCTTTTTAAGTCGACGCCAAGCATCTTGCCAATAGGTTAGACTTGGGCGCACTTTTTCTGCGTCTTCTAGGTTGCTGTCTAGAAAAACAAAACGATTATCTGCCATTTTATGCTTTCCCCTTTCCGAGTTTAATTCTTGGATCAATAAATCCATAAGCTATATCTACTAGGAATATCATGATAATATAGAAAACCGCATATACAATGGTCATACCCATAATTGTTGTGTAATCACGATTTGTAATACTCTCAATAAAGTGTCTTCCAAGACCCGGTAAAGCAAAAATTTTCTCAATAACAAATGATCCTGTGAGTATTGCTGCAACCATTGGCCCGATATATGTTACTACCGGGATCATTGCATTTTTCACTGCATGTTTTGCGATAACTTTAAACTCTCTTATTCCATTTGCTCGAGCAGTACGAATATAATCTTGTTGTAAAACTTCCAGCATACTTGAACGTGTTAAGCGTGCAACAAAGGATAACGAATACCCGGATAACGCAAGGACAGGTCCTATATATCCTCGCCAATCGCTAACACCAAAGCTTGGAATCCAATTTAATTTACCTGCAAAAAAATAAATAATTAATGTTGCCATAACAAAGCTGGGCACAGTTACCCCGACTGTTGCCAAAAACATAACTAAATAATCAATAGGTTTATTCTGTTTTAAGGCTGATATAATTCCGACAGGAATACCCAAAACAACAATCAACACACTCGCCATAAGTCCAATCTTTGCTGAAATTGGGAATCCGGAAATGAGCAAATCGTTTACTGATGTTCCTACTTTAGAATAAGAAGGACCCAAATCAAATGTTACAAGTCCCTTCATGTAATCAACGTATTGTTCAAAGTAAGATGCATCCAAGTTATATTTTTCGTTCAACGTTCTAAGGATTTCATCCGGAACGGGACGTTCACGTGTAAAAGGACCTCCCGGTACAGCATGCATCATTATAAAAGTTAATGATGAGATAAGTAAAATGGTAATCAACGCGGAAACAATCCTTCTTGCGTAATAACCTGACATGTATAAAACTCCTTTCGAATAGCTTTCATAATTAGACATAAACCCACTCCTATCGGAACGGGTCTTATATAATAAATACACTTTATGTTTTGTCTCCATCTATGATAAGCCTAAATTACTTGGTAATTATATAATAAAATTATTGGACTGTAAAGTCTTTTCCACAAAATACATTTGTTTTTTTGTAGATTAGCCATTTACCATTGCGTTATTTTATCACGCTGTCAAAACGCAGTGTTAAAAGTAAATTATGCCTTTTTCATCGAAAAAAATAATGACATCTTAGCAAAATCCGTCACGACTAAGATGTCAAAATCAATTTTTTATATTATGTTAGATAGCTTTCAAGTATACCAAAACTCTTAATTAATAATCATACGATGTGCTAACTTTTCGATTGCACTTGGCTCTAAATAATCCTTAAGCAATTCAAATGCAAACTTTAGACTAACTCCAGGACCTTTGCCTGTAATAATGTTCCCATCACGAACAATTTCTTGGTCCAAGACATGTGCCCCTTTAAGCGATTCTTCATTTCCTGGGTAACAGGTTGCCATCTTGCCTTCAAGTATACCATTTTGTCCTAGAACACTTGGGGCAGCACATATTGCTGCAACCTTTTTTCCTTCTTGATGAACATTAACCAAGAGCTCACATAAGCCTTCATGTTTGCTAAGGTTTTCCGTTCCGGGCCCACCCGGCAGAATAAACAGTTCGTATTCCGTATAATCAATTGAAAAGAACAAGGCATCGCTCTTGACAATCACTCCATGTGCACCTTCAACATCTTGCATACCGGATACAGAAATCGTATCGAGATCAATTCCCCCTCTCCTTAATACGTCAACGATGCTTAACGCTTCTATTTCTTCAAAGCCTGTTGCTAAAAACAGAGCAGCTTTTCCCATAACAGCCTCCTAAATAACTATGATTCAATATTATTGTACGCTATAATATTATTAAATCCATTTTACCATTTTATTTTTTAAAAGACAAGGAGTTAACTCTTATGGAAATCGAAAAAAAATTTCTAATTAAAAGGCTTCCTAATAATTTAGGCAGTTACCCACACAAAGAAATCAAACAAGGTTACATCGCAACCTCTCCCGTCATTCGTATACGACAACTCGGGGATAACTTTATCTTAACAATAAAAGGAAAAGGTCTTCTTGAACGTGAAGAATACGAGTTGAATATAACTAATGACCAGTTTCAAAAGCTTTCGGCGAAAGTAGAAGGAACCGTCATAGACAAAACTCGCTACTATATACCTTATAGAAATTATACAATTGAACTTGATCTTTTTCATAGCCATTACCAAGGTTTGCAAGTCGCCGAAGTGGAATTTGAAACCCTTGATGACGCTAATGCATTTATCCCGCCTGACTGGTTTGGCGAGGATGTCACTCATGATGTAAACTATCAAAACAGTACACTCAGTCAGAAAAAGGAATAGCCAATGGCTATTCCTTTTCAATTATTCATCTTATTCATATCTTAAAGATTCAATCGGATCTAAATCTGCAGCTTTTTTCGCCGGATAAACTCCGAAAACAATACCTAATAAAATCGATCCAAAAAAAGTGAAGACGACTGTTTTTAAATCAACGACTGGTGGAATTTTTATAAGTGCTGAAATGATACCACCTGTCGCGAGTCCCAATATGATTCCGATAAGTCCGCTAAATCCGGTCATCATAATTGATTCTGTTAAAAACTGAAGTATAATGTCTCTCTTTTTTGCTCCTATTGCCTTTCGAAGTCCGATCTCTCGAATTCGTTCTGTAACAGAAACTAATAGGATATTTATAATACCAATACCACCAACAATAAGGGTAATCACTGCAATAACAACGAAGATCATTGAGATGACATCGAGGACACTACCAACAGATTTTTGAATATCTTCGATGCTCGTTGCCATGTATTTATCTTCATTTTGATTGACAAACTCAAGTAGTCGAACGATTTTTTCTCCGGCTTCCTTCAGATTAGTTCCCTGATAAACAGATACTTGAATCTGATCGACCGTATCATTATCAAAAAATGATTGGGTCAAACTTACAGGTACAATGACTTCGATTGGCATTTCAAGGCCTGCCGTCATGGAAGCAAAAAGTCCATCTTCCGTATTCATAACACCGATGACCCGAAATTTCAGCAGGTCTCCATAATAATTTGTGACCGTAACTTCTTCACCAATGATGTCTGTTCGGTTAAAATATTCTTTTGCATAAGTGTCCGGAACCACAATGACACGACGTTGCCCGGCAATATCTTCAGCCGATATAAATCGTCCATGCACAAAATCAATGGTTTGAAAATTCGGGTATTCGTGAGTGGCGCCGGTGACATATGCCGTTCGATATCCATCTTCTACACGAATGTCTGAATAGAAGACTTGTGCTGCAGAACCGAACTCAACTTCAGGAACCCCCGCCTTAATCATTTCAAGATCATCTAATGTCAATCGGTCACGTTGTTCAATCTCATCACCGCCGCCCTGCATGTTCTGTATAATAATGGAATTTGCTCCCATTTTATTAAACTCGTCTAACATAAATACTTTAGCCGCATTACTAATTGCAAGTATTGCTACGACAGAAAAAACCCCCATAATAATACCAAGCATGGTTAAAATCGATCTTAACTTGTTCGTTGATAAGCTTAAATATGCTTGTTTAAAATTCTCTGTAAAATGCATCTAATTCCCTTCTTTCACCGTTTGTTCATTTACGGTTACTTTCATCCCATCTTTTAACATAAGTGATGGATTTACAACCACACGTTCATTTTCTGAGATTCCGGCAATAATTTCTGCGTCAAAATCTGATGTAATACCAACTTCAACGACTCGCTCTTCTAAAATGTTCTCATCATTAACCACGAAAACTGTTTTTTGTCCATCTTTTTCTCGTCCAAACATTTCATAAGATATAACAATCGCTTCCTCATTCTTAAGTGTTGTAATCTCACATTCGAGAGTATAGCCTGGTTTCACATGATCTATTCCTTCTTGAACACGCATTTCAACTAATATTGATGTTGATTCTCGACCATTAATCACAGCCTTTGAAGCAATCGGCGAAATATAATCTACGACACCTTTCACTTGAATCGAATCATCAATAGCATCTCCTGTTAAGATGACTTCTTGGCCGATTTCAATATCACGTATATCATATTCTCGAATATAGGCTTCAACTTTAATCTCGTCTTCCGAGATAATTGTCGCAATGGGTGCTTGAACACTTAGATAGTCCCCTTCTTTGATCTCCATCTCAGCTACAATCCCGTCAATGGTCACTTTTCCAAGCGTTCGATATTTCTCAATGTTTTCTTCAAGATTTTTTATATCTATCGCCGTACTCTCCAAGGCCAATCGTTGGGCCTTAATATCAAATTCTTTTGACTGATTCGAGTTTGCTTGGGTCGATTGTATTTCCTGAACACTGGCTTGGCTTTGTTCCAAACTTAGCTTGGCATTTTCCATTTGTTTTTTTGCACTTTCCAAACTTGTTTTTATCGAATCAAACTCCGCTTCTGAAATAATTCCTGCTGCAAAAAGTTCTTGATGCTTTGCAAGTTCTTCTTCTTGTTTTTTCACTTCATTAACTGCTGTCTCATAGTTAAGTCGTGATAATTCACTGCTAATCTTAGCGCTTTCGGCACCGGTTACATTTCTATCCGAGCTTAATCGGCTAAGTTGCAAATATTCCCGTTCTTGATCCAATTTCAACTTAGCTAGTTGGTCTTCAAGCTGTGTTACATCCACATCAAAAAGAATATCGCCATTTTCTACTGTATCACCTTTATCTTTATAGACATTGGTAATTTCTAGGGCTTCATTCGCACTAATTTCTTGCTTTAAGGATTCTTTTGCTACGCCTGTTACTGTGACACTTGATGTTATTTCTTCTACTTCAACGGTCTCGACCGTAACCTCTTGGGCTTTAGCACCACCAAAGCTTATTCCGCCTTCGCTATCATCCATACTTTGGCGCCACATATTCATCCCGATTATTGCTGCTAATGCGATCATAATTCCTATCGCAATAAATACTTTTTTCATCCAATCACCTATCCCATCATACCCGTCATCATTGACGATATACCTAAGCTAGCGCCTGTAAAGAGCATACTTATTAACAATGCTACTATGACAGATATTAACGCTGCTTTTTTGCTCACTTTAGCCACAATACGCATACCATAATACATAACAATCAGTCCCCAAATACCAAAAAATTCAATTGGTGTAATCAAGCCACCGATAAAGGTCGTTTGCATCGACTGAGGCAACACCATAACTAGGCTCGTGTATGATTGCGCCGGGCTTCCTAATATAACAAGAATTGTTAAGATAATATAGGATAATAAGCCGATAATCGCTACATGTAATCGCGTCGAAAACAATCGACTATAGCCCACGTCTGATTTTGCAATCTTTGCCGCAACAAAATAGTATAAAGCACTTATAGCTACTCCGCCTACCGCCACTACAGTTGCAACTATAACCATTGTCCATTTACTTATATTCATCTGCATGCTTAAGAATTCATCCGTTATTTCAAGGCCTGACGTCGCCATAGTACTTTCCAGACTTTCAATAATCATCTGCTCATAACCGGACCATGCAAATAAAAAATGGGCTGCCGGTATAATTAAAATCAGTAGAATCGGTATTAAAAAACTGGGTTTAACGCTAATTGCTAAGAGTGTTTTTTTGGGCGATGTAATAATTCCTATCGCTTTTTGAAACCCATTCATGTTCACATATTCTTCGTTCAGTTCCACTTCTGTTTTTTCATTCACATTATCTCTTTCATTAAATTCACTCATCCTATTTTCCTCCTTTTAATGATGCATTAAGTACACTTTGCTTTTCTTCTAATATTTGTTGAGCATTTAAAGGGGATAAAACCCTTTGATCTTTTATTAACAAACCATCTTCAAATGTTACGATTCGATGTGTATGGTCTGCTATATCAGGCTCATGTGTTACGATTAAAACCGTTACTCCTTCATCGTTTAACTGTTGAAAAATCGCCATGATTTCTTCGGATGATACAGAGTCCAAGTTACCTGTCGGTTCATCCGCTAATAAAATCGCCGGATTGTTAACTAAGGCTCTCGCTATGGCCACACGTTGTTTTTGTCCTCCGGACATTTCATTTGGTTTATGATCCATCCGATCCGCTAGACCAACGCGTCTCATAGCTTCTATTGCGCGTTCTTTTCGCTCTTTGTGATGGACTCCTGCATAGATCATCGGCAATTCAACATTTTTAAGTGCCGAAATACGCGGCAACAAGTTGAAGGATTGAAAAACAAAACCAATCTTTTTGTTCCGAATCGTTGCCAACTCATTCTCATCTAGCTTTGAAACGTCCACTTGATCGAGTTGGTAAGACCCATAAGACGCTCTGTCTAAGCAGCCGATGATATTCATCAATGTTGACTTTCCTGAACCCGACGGTCCCATAATTGATATAAACTCACCTTCTTCGACTGTCAAGTCGATACCTCGAAGAGCCTTTACTGCTATTTGGCCTGAGCCATATGTTTTTCCTAATTGTTTCATTTGAAGCATATTCGTCACCTTACTCTTCCCTATTCGTAACAATAGCATTTACTTCTCTCTTGTACTATATTACAATCTATTCCGGATTTTTTCCATTATAATTGCATTAAATATACCTTAACTTGTCTTAATGATACATTTTTAGATACAAATCCTCATCTCCACTTCAATCACTCATTGATTTATGGTATATTATGACTATCATAATATCCATATTGAAAGGAATGTTAACCATGGAAAAATACGCATTTTATACATTTAAAAACTTCGATTCCAGAATTATAAAAATCGGCTATAGCGACAATCAAGTATCGTCCATCTCCCTCGCTCTTAAGGTCGATGAAAAAAATGATACCACTGATTTTACTGACGAGGTCTATCTTCAATTAAGTGAATACTTTGAGGGAAGGCGCGAACACTTTGATTTACCACTTCTATTTCAAGGCACTGAATTTCAGAAGAAAGTATGGAATGCCCTTTGTCAGATTCCTTATGGACAGACACGCTCCTATAAGCAAATCGCTGAATATATTGACAATCCAAAGGCCTGTCGCGCTGTGGGAATGGCTAACAATAAAAATCCCCTTATGATTATCGTACCTTGTCATCGCGTTATCGGATCAAACGGTAGCTTAACCGGCTATGCCGGAGGCCTCGATATAAAACAAGAACTTTTAACTCTTGAAGGAAAGAAGTAATTCCAGACATGAAAAAAGCCCCAAACCCTTGTAATCAAAAGCTTGAGACTCTGTTAATGCGGGTGACAGGAGTTGAACCTGCACGCCGTAAAGCGCTAGATCCTAAGTCTAGTGCGTCTGCCAATTCCGCCACACCCGCATTTGTTCTTGGCATAAATAGTATGAACACTATTTATAATGAGGCACCCGGGACTCGAACCCGGGACACCTAGATTAAAAGTCTAGTGCTCTAGCCGACTGAGCTAGTGCCCCATAGCTGGGCATGCTGGATTCGAACCAGCGAATGCAGGAGTCAAAGTCCTGTGCCTTACCGCTTGGCGAATGCCCAATGTTACGTGTTTCTTAAATATATTCAATGTTTACGTTTAAGTCATAAGATGACTTAGGGTGAGTAATGGGGTTCGAACCCACGGCCTCTAGAGCCACAATCTAGCGCTCTAACCAACTGAGCTATACCCACCAGATTTATTATAATTTTTGGAACAAACGTGCCTGAGGGGATTCGAACCCATGACACCTGGCTTAGAAGGCCAGTGCTCTATCCTACTGAGCTACAGGCACTTAATTTTATCCATGTAGCTTCGGATAAAAATAAGCGGGTGATGGGAATCGAACCCACGTATCCAGCTTGGAAGGCTGGTGTTCTACCATTGAACTACACCCGCATATGTAGTCGGGGTGACAGGATTCGAACCTGCGGCCTCTTGAACCCAAATCAAGCGCTCTAGCCAAGCTGAGCCACACCCCGATTTTCATCGGTCACACTCTCGATTAAATGTCATCTAATTACTCAGTAATTTTTGATGTTTTCCTCAACTTCGAGCGCAAGTGATATTATACACACATTATAAAGGCTTGTCAACACTTTTCAAAAACTTTTTTTATAATCGTTCAGAGTCCCGTGAATTCGGCCTTCTCCATCGATTTCAATAATACCGTACGATGGATTTTTTGAATTTCTTGGCTGAGAAATACTGCCCGGATTCATAATTAAAATGTCATTATCATATCCTAAATACGACATATGTGTATGCCCAAATAATGCCACATCAACATGATGATCCTCCGCAATTTTCTCTAAATGTGCCAAAGAAGATTTCACATGATAACGATGGCCATGTGTTAAAAGAAATTTCTTTTTTTTAATCTCAACAATAACTGTATCCCTCACATCAGGATGATATGAGTCACAGTTACCACTAACATAATGGACAGGAACGTCACAAATCGCTTTTATATCCATTGCATCTGCAACGAGGTCACCTAGGTGCAAAATATGATTCAAATCGCTAATACGACCGATTAAATCGATGACATTGCCAATATGATGATGCGTATCACTAATTACCAATATTTTATACATTTCACAACTCCGTTATACTTTAAAATACAGTTCTTTCATTTTTCGTAGGGCTTTCCCTCGATGACTCAATTTATTTTTTAATTCTGCCGGCATCTCAGCTGTCGTCACTTCATATTCGGGTACATAAAAAATAGGGTCATAACCGAATCCGTTATCTCCCTTACTTTCATAACCGATGATTCCTTCAATGGTTCCTCGAACAACATGGGTCCTACCATCCGGGAAAGCTACCGCAATTGCACATACAAAACGGGCTGTTCTCTCTTCTTCCGGCACTTCTTTCATACGGTTCAAAATAATCGCATTTTTCTCCGAATAGGGTGTATCTTTTCCTAAATATCTTGCCGAATATACACCCGGGGCTTGATCAAAAAAATCAATCTCCAGCCCCGAGTCATCAGCTAAAACGATGCTTTGACTCACTTCACAAATTTCTGTTGCTTTTTTTATAGCATTCGCTTCAAACGTATCTCCGTCTTCGACAACATCTATGTCGATTCCGGCTTCTTCCATTGATTGAACACGATAGGGCAAGTCTGATAATATCTCACGGACTTCCTTCATCTTACCTTCGTTTTTTGTTGCAAATATAATACATTGGTCCATACTATTTACCCTCAGTTAAATATTTTTCCAAAGCAACAACTGCTTCTTCTTCATCTTCACCTTCTGCCGTAATAAGGATTGATTCTCCCTCTAATACGCCTAATGACATCATTCCCATTATACTTTTCGCATTAACTTTTTTATTTTGAACGGATACGTAAATGTTACTTTGGAATTGACTCGCCGCTTGTACAAACAAGGCAACTGGCCTCGCTTCTAAACCTGATGCAATTTTTACTTCAATGTTCTTTTCCTTCATGATGATCCTCCCTTGCTTCTCTTAAACTTTCTGCATAATGGCTTATTTTTCTTAATCGGTGATTTACACCCGATTTTCCTACAGACTGTGACAACATTTGGCCCAACTCTTTTAAGCTTGATTCACTATGATCTAACCTTAGCAGAGCCAACTCTTCAAGTCCTTCTGATAAGGTATGTAAACCAACAGTTTCTTGAATATAATTTATATCTTCAATCTGCCGAACTGCAGCAGAGACCGTTTTATTTATATTTGCGGTTTCACAGTTCACAATGCGATTAACATTATTGCGCATCTCCTTTAAAATTCGTAAATTTTCTAATTTCATTAATGCAACATGTGCTTCAATAACATTTAAAAATTCGACAATCTGCGCACCTTCTTTTAAATAGACAACATGATATTTTTTTCGAAGAACAATCTTCGCATCCATATCAAAATGATTCATAAGGGCTACGAGTTGTTCACTGTGTGATTCTCGCCCGTCAACAATTTCTAAATGATATGTCTTATCCGGTTCACTCATGGATCCTGCCGCTAAAAACGTACCACGAATATACGCCCTGCGACAACAGGTTTCTGCTACAATTAATGGATCGATTCGGTAGTGAACCTCTTCGTTTTCAAGCAAGTGACACGCCTGCAAAATCTTCGTAACATCTACACGTTTCAATACATATATATTGTAGACTCTTTTCTTTTTTAAATACTGACTCTTGCGAGTAACGACTTCAATATTAATATTAAATGTTTTCTTTAATAATGTAAAGTACTTTCTTGCGACGGCGACATTTTCCGTATGCACCATAATCCCGTAACGATTTCGCTTTGTGTCATATTCAATCGTTCCGCTCATATTAATGATTGCTGTAATTTCTGCAATTCGACAATGCCTTGCCGCTCCTATATGGCGAGCTGTCTCTTCTTTAATTGTTGAAGAAAAGGACATCCAATCACCTCTTCCTATAATTCAATGATAACTTCTGCTAATTTTTCTGCATCATGACGTATGTATCCATTTTCTGTACAATACCAGCTAAACTGATTTTCAATCACATTTCTATATTTGTCGAGTTCAATGTCATTAACAACTTTTATGGCATGCTCTTGTAAGTACTGTTGGCGAACGTTTTCATCAAATACAGAATCATCGGCAATGATATATTCTAAAACGCCTTCCCCCAGATACTTTTCAATCGCTTCAACATGCATTTTTAATGTATATCCGTCTGTCTCTCCCGGCTGCGTCATAATATTCCCCACATAGACAATTGTAGCAAAGGATTGCTTAATGGCATCAACAACACCACTGACTAAGAGATTGGGAATAATACTCGTATATAAACTTCCCGGACCTAAAATAACTAAGTCCGCTTTTAAAATTGCTTCGATTGCTTTTGAATAGGGTTGCACTTGCTCGGGAACGAGTTCAACACCTAAAATCCGTTTATGGCTACTCTTATTCGTATATACAATCTCATGTTCTCCGACAATCGTTGTTCCATCTTCGTAGGTGGCTTTTAACTGTATATCTTCCATAGAAACTGGTAATACTTGACCTTTTACTGCTAACACTTCATTGGCTTTTTCTACCGCTTTTTCAAAACTTCCGTAGATTGACGTTAATGCTGCCAAAAACAGATTCCCTAGATTGTGGTCTTTAAGCACGCCTTCATGAAATCGATATTGAAAAACCTCTTTCATAATTGGTTCTGTTTCCGCGAGAGCTAAAAGACAGTTCCTGATATCTCCCGGCGGCAGCATATTCATCTCTTTTCGTAAAATCCCTGAATGCCCTCCATTATCCGCAACCGTGACAATAGCAGTTAGTTCATCCGTATATTCTTTTAATCCTCGTAACATCGTTGACAGCCCTGTTCCACCACCGATACATACAACCCGTTTATTTTTATACATAACATCCCCTTATTTCCCTAAACGCGCATCCTTTTGTATATCACGATGATATACGTTGACACTATATTCATCTGCATTTAATCGTGCTTGGAGTTCATTCGCCAACGTTACTGATCGGTGCTTGCCACCAGTACACCCAATTGCAATCACTAGCTGGTTTTTCCCCTCTTGTACATAATGGGGAAGTAGAAAAGAAACCATCTCTGTCAGTTTATTTAAAAACGTTTTCGAAGACTCCCACTTCATGACATAATCTTGAACCACTTGATCATTCCCATTTTTCGACCGAAGTTCTTCGAGATAAAAAGGGTTGGGAATAAATCGCACGTCAAATACCAAGTCAGCATCAGAGGGTATTCCATATTTAAATCCAAAGGACAATACAGATACAATGAGATTATCATAACTTTTTTCTTCTATAAATATTTTGTAGATTTCATTTTTTAATTCCCGCGTTAACAACGATGAGGTATCGATAATAAAATCCGCCCGACGCTTTGCTTCTTTTAGCAAAATGCGTTCTTCTGCAATACCATCCTCAATTCTGCCAACACTGACAAGAGGATGACGGCGACGCGTTTCTTTAAATCGTTTCACCAAAACATCATCCGAAGCCTCTAGAAAAACCATGTTAATTTTGTAGTCTGCAGATTTCAACTTATCGATTTCTTCAAATAGCACTTTAAAAAAGTCTCCACCACGTATGTCTATTCCCAAGGCGACATTATTAATCCCCGAATCCGGGCTAAAACAAATATCCGCAAACTTTCCTATTAGTGTCGGTGGTAAATTATCTACACAAAAATATCCTAAGTCTTCAAGATTTTTTAATACGGTACTTTTTCCTGCACCGGACATACCTGTTATAATTGAAAATTGCATCTTTTCTCCTTTGAATTATCGTTCACCAATGACTTTAACTTCTCTCTCTAGCTTCACTTGATACTTATCATAAACCACTTTTTGAATATGGTCTATTAATTTAAGAACATCTGAACACGTCGCAGATCCCACATTAATGATAAACCCGCAATGTTTTTCGGATACCATTGCATCTCCGACGCGATACCCTGCAAGGCCCGAATCCATAATCAACTTACCTGCATAGTAACCATGGGGTCGCTTAAAAGTACTTCCCGCACTCGGGTATTCTAGCGGCTGCTTTTCTTTTCGTCGTTTATTTAATTCAAACATCACTCGGCGAATTTCTGTCTGATCGCCTTCTTGAAGTTCCATAGTCACATCTAATGCAACCATCTGTTGGACTTGCAGCATACTGTGACGATAGGAAAAATCTAATTCATCATGGGTAAACTCATATAGATTTCCTTCCATATCAACGGCCGTTACCCGTCTTACCACTTGTTCCATTTCGCCCCCATAAGCTCCCGCATTCATAAATACGGCTCCTCCAAGGGTTCCGGGAATTCCTGAGGCAAACTCTAAACCGGTTAAGCTCGCCTTAGCCGCAGCACTGGCCACTTGGCTGAGCAAGGCTCCGGCTTGCGCTGTCATCCGATTATGATCAATGCTAATTCCATTAAATGATCGATATAATTGGATGATGGCACCTCGAAAACCCTCATCTGTGACTAAAAGATTACTTCCATTTCCTAATACAAATAGAGGTATCTTTTCCTCTCTACAGAGTTTTATTAAACGACTGACCTCTTCATTGGTCTTCGGAAAAAGCAGATAGTCCGCAGGTCCTCCGATTTTAAATGAAGTATATTCTTTTAAAGGTTCATCACATAATACCTGATCTTCAGAGATTATGTCATATACCTTACTTATAAATAGTTGATTCTTTGTTGCCGACATATGCGTCTCCATTCCATTGTTTAGCTGTCATTCTATAGCTTTTTCATTATACCATGGACAGCATAAAATAGGTACTTAAAACCGTATTAAAAAAGGACCGAACAGAATCTGAACGGCCCTCGATGTTTTGACTTATTTCAACGCTTCAGGATTAACTTTTACAGGGTACTCTTTTTTCAATTCGTCCACTGCTTTAAAATATACATCCGCTTGCTTTGATTGCGCCAATTGACCATTAATTGTTTCTTTCACTTGTTCAAGTGGCTGAACAGCTGCCGGAATAATCTCATCAACAACAATTAAATGGAATCCGAATTGTGTCTGTACCGGGCCTACCAATTCTCCGATTGTTGCATCGAATGCAGCATCTTCGAATTCTTTAACCATTTGACCACGACCAAATTCACCTAATTCACCGCCACGTTCTTTTGAAGGACATGTTGAATGCTCTTTTGCCGCTTCTTCAAAACTTTTACCGTCTTCGATTTCTTGCTTTACTTCTAAAGCTTTTTCTTCTGAGTCAACAAGAATATGCTTAGCACTTGCTTTTTCAGTTTCCGTATATTGGTCTCTGTTCTCATCATAATGACTGCTAATCTCATCATCTGAAACTTCGATTCCTTCAAATAGCTTGTTTACTGCATATCGTTGCAATAAAGTTCGCGCTGTATCTTCTAAAATCTTTTTGAATTCTTCTTCTTGATCAAGATTGTTCTTCTTCGCGTCTAAATATAAGAGTTCACCTGCAATCATCTCATCAAGTAAACGTACTCGACCTTCTTCGCCTGCAACACTTTGTGCATGCTCTTGAGGTATATTTCTTAAAATATTAATCATTTGCTCTTTTGTGATTTCAATATCACCAACTGTAGCTAATACAACTTTTTCCATTTTGTCTCCTAACATAAATTTATTTTAGTTTTCACCATATAGTATTACATATTTTGATTTTTTTCGCAACAGTCGAAAGCGAATTTGTATTTTGTCCACTTGAGTCTCTATACCCCTTGGTGTATAATGAAGTCAAAAAAGGAGATATACATTATGGAAATTAGCAAAAAGCTTTTTGGCAAAACGAAAGCCGGAGACGAAGTCATCCAATACACCTTAACAAATGAATACGGCGCCAATGTATCTATATTAAATCTTGGTGGAATTATACGAGAAATTAATGTCCCTGATCAAAACGGCACTTTAAAAAATGTCGCTGTCAGTTATGATGATGTGGAAAAATACGAGTCTTACGGCGGATACATCGGTGCGATGATTGGACGTGTCGGTGGACGAATTTCAAATGCATCTTTTGATATCGATGGAACAAGCTATACTTTAGCTAAAAATGATGGTAACAACAATCTACATGGTGGTCATGTCGGTTTTGATAAAATCATTTGGGAAGTCAGCGAGTATTGCAGTGATGAAAAAGCGAGCTTAACCTTACATCACATGAGTCCGGATATGACAGAAGGCTTTCCCGGAAATCTCGATTGTAACGTTACTTATAGTTTCGATAACAAGAACGCTTTATCGATTCAATATACCTGTACAACAGATAAGAAAACCTTTGTTAATTTAACCAATCATTGTTACTTTAACTTAAGCGGCGATTATTCAACGACGATTCACGACCATGAGTTAACCATTCATGCCGATCAATATACACCAGTTAATGCGGAAACAATTGCAACAGGAATTGAACCTGTCCAAGGAACTGTGTTTGATTTTAGAGAAGGTAAAACCATTGGTAAAAATATTCATGATGACGTTACCCAGCTTCTTCTTCCCGGTGGATACGATCATGCATTTGAATTAAATCAACCCTCGTCAGCACCTCTTATGATTGTTAAAGATCCAAAAACCGGCCGAACAATGGAAATCTCAACAGACGCAGCTTGTGTCGTCTTTTATTCAGGAAATCATTTAGATGATTCTTTTATTGCTAGTGGTGGTATTCCTCTTCAAAAACAAGCCGCTTTTTGTCTGGAGACACAATATTATCCGGATGCAATTAATGCACCTTTTGTAAAAAGTGTCTTCTTAGAACCCGAACAGGTTTATAGAACAAAAACGACCTACACATTTAAATAAGAATGCTTTTATAGGTAGAATAAAAGTCAACGTTTCTCAAAATCCGTAGCAGGATATATAAGAGACGTTGACTATTTTAAATTATATATATCTGTTTATATTATACGTTTGTGGGTAAATTTTTTAATCCCTTTTGCATAATCATTTGCGATTTGTCCATGACCATAGAGTTTATATTTATATATTAGCAATCCATCTAAACCAACTGGGCCTCTTGCATGAATCTTATTGGTGCTGATTCCGACTTCGGCTCCAAATCCATATCGGAATCCATCACTAAATCGCGTGGAACAATTATGGAATACATTTCCGGAATCGACTAGCATCATAAACGTTTTAGCTTTTTCATCATTTTCCGTAACAATGGTCTCAGTATGTCCAGATCCATAGGTATTAATGTGTTCAATTGCATCTTCCATGCTATCAACAATACGAATGGAAATCTCATAATCTAAATATTCCGTCTTCCAGTCTTCCTCGGTTGCCAACTCACAATCAATAATCATTTTTGTTTTTTCACAACCATGAATACGAACATTAAAAGGTGCATATGCTAGGGCAAGTTCCGGCAAGAATTCTTTGGCTATGCCACGATGAACCAACAAAGTCTCCATAGCATTACAAACGGCCACATATTGTGTTTTTGAATCAACAGCAACATCAACAGCCATCTTTATATCTGCATCACGATGAATATATCCATGGCAAATACCATCAGCATGACCTAAGACCGGAATACGAGAATGTTCTATTATAAAACGTACAAATTCATTAGAGCCTCTAGGAATTATCAAGTCAATGTATTCATCCAAGTCTAGCATACTTGACACTTCTGCTCGTGATTCAATATTATAAATCCAAGCACTTGGAATACCTGCTTCATCCGTCGCCTGAAGAATGAGTTCCGTTAATACTTTATTGGTTTGTTTTGCTTCACTTCCACCTTTTAACATAACCGCATTGCCACTTTTTAGGCAAAGGCTTGCTATTTGAACAAGCGCATCCGGTCTAGACTCAAAAATAACACCGATAACACCAATCGGACAACTCTCTTTAATAAGTGTTAAGCCATCATCAAGCTCTGTTTCTAATAACACCTCACCGACAGGTTCATCAAGTTTAATTAGGCTTTCTATTCCTTCCACGACTTCATCTATTTTTGCTTCATCAAATCGCAACCGCTTTAATAATGGTGCTTCTAACTGTTCAGCCGCACTTTGTTCAAGATCAAGTTGGTTGGCTGTCACAATCATTTTCTTATTTGCAACCAACACTTCCGCAATATTTTTCAAGGCTTTATTCTTTACTTTTGTTGATGTTGCCGCAAGTTTTATAGACGCCTTTTTTGCTTTTGCAGCTGCTTCTAACATGTTCATATCCTACCTCCCATAAAAAAAGTTAACAAAAAGCAGTACATCACGTACTGCTTTATATATTTGTCGTGCACATCTTTCTATACTTCTGTATGCATGTCATCAAGAATCGATTCGTATTCATCCACTTTCTTTGATAAGAACTCTGCTAGTCCAACAAATTCGCATCCGAAGTGATAACCTTTTTCCATCTCTTCTTTACGAATAATTTTAATAACGCAGTAAAAAAATCGCACTTCGTCGAATTGAATCTTGGCGTTAAAATAATAATCCAAGGGTAATTCATCTTTACATAAAAATCCAATACCACGTTTTGAGATGTCTACAACTTCAATCGATTCGTTAATGTCACTTATGATTTCATTATCCTGCCGAAATAGTTTGTCAATGTCAATAATTAGTTTAATTGGCAAACGTTTGTATTTTCTCCGCTCTTCCATCTATTCACCTTCTCCATCTCAGATTCATTGTCTCTTTATTATAATACAAAATATGTGAAGAAACAAGGTCCTTATATACGCTTAAACAAATTCCGATATGCCATGAGTTTGCTTCGGTCTTTGAATAAATCTTGGATGTCTTCTTGGTCTAATAATTTGCTGTCATGAATCCCTTTTAAAAGTTTTTCATAAATTTCGTGATAGGTCTGGCCATCTTCATCCAGTGTTAATCCATGAACATATATCTTGTCTTTTCGCGCTATCTTAAATGGTTCTCGAATTTCATCAAATACATGACGAATTTTATTCTCCACTTCTACCAAAGAATTCTTGGGCGTAAAGGGGCATAACACCATATAGGTATGTGCATCATCTTCGGTATAAATCATATCCGTTTCTCGCAAATGCTCTTTTAACATCCCCGAAAAAATATCTTTTTGCTCATCTGTCATCTCCGTCGGTGAAATCATGACAAAGGATAGGGGATAATTTCCACGTGTTGCTCGGTTAATCTCAACGCGTACAGCATCATGTAGATTTTCAGGAAAAACAGTGTTTTCCTTGGCCTCTGGAGTCATCTTATTCATCAATGAGATGATCTTACGCTTCAATGAATCCAACGCAACCGGATGCGTCATCAAATCATCGATTTTAATTTTTTGACTTTCATCAATATATCGAATGGCGTACTTAGGGTATATGGCCAATATTTTCCAGCCTTTTTCCTTAATCGATTTTAAGCGTGCATATTCTTCATCTGCAACATCACCTGTGAATTCATAAATAAACACACGATTTCCTTCTGTATACAGTTGCAATTTAAAGCTCAGTTCTTCTTCTTCAAAGCACTCCATAAATTGTACTTGTAGATGGGTTAGTATACTGATTATATTCCGCTTTATTTGATAATCTCGTATAAATATTAAGATTTTTCCATTCATTTTATCACCCTCTTTAAGGTTAGTATATACTACTATATCGACACATATAGTAATAACCTTAAAGAAATCTATGCAAGGAATGGGTTCATCATTTTTTCTTCACCAATAGTCGTCACCGAACCGTGTCCCGGATATACGTGTGTTTCATCCGGTAGCGTCAATAACTTGTTTTTTACATTTTCCCTTAAATCTGTATCTGGACCATTGTAATAAGCTGATGTTCCTATCGTTCGATAAAAAAGGGTATCTCCTGATATCAATAATTGATTTTCTTCATTATAGAAACAGACGCTATAACTTGTGTGACCGGGAACAACAATCAAGGTAAATTTAGTAAATCCTACATCTAATACTTCCTCTCCATCCAAATCAATGTCTGCATCAAAAAATTGATTTTCATGTTGTTTCTTAGCACCGGCTTCCATTTCTGCTTTTTCCACTCCATGCATACACACTTTTGGTGACTGTCCCTTTTCCCTTAAGGCCATTAGCAAATCTTTTACGCCACCTACATGGTCAAAATGCCCGTGTGTGATAAGTATATGGGTGATATTAAGACCTTCTTCCGAAATCGCATCAAGAATCTTAGTGCTTTTGGCACCTGGATCCACAACAATTCCATTATGTGTGGATTCATCCCATATAATCATACAATTCGTTTGCAAAAAACTGACTTCAATTGTTCTTATCTTCATGTTCTCCTCCGTTAGTTATCTTGCTCTATGACTAAATAAAACGCTCTGCGCTATAAACAGCTGTTGCTCCATCCCCACAAGCAGTAATAACTTGACGTAATGATTTTTGTCGCAAGTCTCCTGCTGCAAATACACCTTCAATATTGGTCATACAGTTTTCACCGGTTGCAATATAACCACCTTGGTCCATATCGACTTTTCCGCGTACGAACTCTGTGTTCGGATTACTTCCCACAGCTATAAATACGCCATCTGCATCAATCTGTCGGCTATCGCCTGTTTTTTTATTCATAATTTCTGCTTTATTGACAAATTGGTCGCCTTCAATTTTTATCAACTCACTGTCCCAAATAACCTCAACGTTTTCAAGTTCAAAAAGTTTTTCCTGAAGAACTTTAACCGCTCTTAGTTCATCACGACGATGAACAAGGTAGACCTTTTCACACATCCTGGCTAGATAAATGGCATCTTCAACAGCAACATCTCCACCTCCGACAACCATTGTCGTCTTATTGCGATAAAAAGCTCCGTCACACGTCGCACAGTAAGACACACCACGTCCCGAAAAAGCTTCCTCGCCTTCAATTCCTAATTTTTTCCATGTCGCACCCATAGCAAGAAGGACTGTCTTTGCTTGGTATGTATTTGCAGATGTTTTCACTGTCTTAATCGTTTCATTTAAAAGTACATCCTCAACATCTTCTGTCTTAATCTCAATACCAAAGTGTGTCACATGCTCTTGCATCATGGTTGTAAGCTCAAATCCTGATGCCGTTTTAATTCCCGGATAGTTTTCGATCTCATATGTATTGGTAATCTGTCCGCCCGGAAATGCTTTTTCTAATATAACAAACTTCATCTGTGCCCGACTTGCATAAATCGCTGCTGTCATCCCTGCCGGTCCAGCTCCGATAATGACTAAATCTAATACTTCGCTCATAATAACCTCCACTATAACTTAAAATCATCCTCTTTATTATATCATATTCAAATCATTATGCGAATAAAAATAACTATTGGAAAATGCGATTAAGAATAATTATCATTATCCGATAAAAACCCTTGACGTGTATACAGTATACATATATAATATAATTATAACAATGATTAATGTTTTAAAGGAGGAATATTTAATGAATTCTGCATGGAATGATTTTAACAAAGGGAGTTGGACAACAAGCATTAATGTTCGAGACTTTATACTTAGAAATTTTACGCCATATAAAGGCGATGATTCATTTTTAGCATCCGCTACAGAAGATACAACAAAACTATGGAAACAAGTAAGTAAGCTTATGCTTGAAGAACGGGATAAAGGTATCCTAGATGCCGAAACAAAAGTTCCGTCTTCAATCGTATCGCACGGCCCCGGTTATCTTGACAAATCCATCGAAAAAATTGTCGGATTTCAAACAGACGCTCCACTAAAGCGTGGTATTATGCCATTTGGTGGTATCCGTGTTGTTGAGAATGCTTTAGATTCATATGGTTACCAACTCGATCCGAATACAAAAGAAATTTTTACAAAATATCGTAAAACGCATAATGATGGTGTTTTTGATGCCTATACAGAAGACATGCGTAACGCCCGCCGAACGGGAGTTATTACAGGGCTTCCTGACGCATATGGACGTGGTCGTATTATCGGAGATTATCGTCGCGTCGCTTTATATGGCGTTGACCGATTAATTGAAGAAAAAACAGCTTCCAAAAAGCAACTTGAAATGGATTATATGGAAGAAAATGTCATTATTCTTCGCGAAGAACTATCCGAACAAATCAAAGCCTTAAAAGAACTAAAACAAATGGCTGAAAGTTATGGCTATGATGTCAGCCTCCCAGCTACAAATGCTCAAGAAGCGATTCAGTGGACATACTTTGGTTATCTTGCTGCCATCAAAGAACAAGACGGAGCTGCAATGAGTCTTGGTCGTGTATCCACCTTCTTAGATATTTATATCCAACGTGATCTTGATTTGGGTATCTTAACCGAAACAGATGCTCAAGAGCTTGTTGATCACTTTGTTATTAAGCTTCGTATGGTTCGTTTCCTTAGAACGCCTTCATATAATGACTTATTCTCCGGAGACCCAACTTGGGTAACAGAATCCATCGGTGGTGTAGCTATTGACGGTCGTCCCCTTGTAACAAAAACAAGTTACCGTGTATTACATACATTATACACATTAGGACCGGCTCCGGAACCAAACTTAACCGTTTTATGGTCTGAACAATTACCAGACGCATTCAAACGGTTTGTTGCCAAGGTATCTATTGATACCTCATCAATTCAATATGAAAATGATGACTTAATGCGACCGACCTATGGTGATGATTATGGTATTGCTTGTTGTGTATCTGCCATGCCCATCGGAAAACAAATGCAGTTTTTCGGGGCACGTGCAAACTTAGCAAAAGCACTCCTTTATGCAATTAACGGTGGTGTTGATGAAAAAAACGGTACACAAGTCGCTCCAATGTTTGCTCCAATTACTGCCGATGTTCTTGATTATGATGAAGTCATGGCAAAATTTGATCAAATCCTTGATTGGTTATCTCAATTATATATTAACACATTAAACATTATTCATTATATGCACGATAAATATGCCTATGAAAAACTTCAAATGGCTCTTCATGACCGTGATGTTCTTCGTACATCGGCCTGTGGTATTGCCGGATTATCTGTTGTTGCCGACTCATTATCTGCCATCAAGCACTCGACTGTAAAAGTCATTCGTAATGAAGCCGGTCTTGCTGTTGACTATGAAGTTGAGCCAAACAGCTATCCTGCATATGGGAATAACGACGATAACGTTGACCTTATTGCAACAGATATCGTTAAACTCTTCATGAATAAATTACGTAAGCACAAAACATATCGTGATTCAGTTCCGACAATGAGTATTTTAACGATTACTTCAAACGTTGTTTACGGTAAGAAAACAGGCTCAACACCTGACGGACGAAAAGCCGGCGATCCATTTGCTCCAGGTGCTAACCCAATGCATGGCCGTGACCTTAACGGTGCCATTGCATCCATGGCTTCTGTTGCAAAAATTCCATTCGAGCATGCAGAAGATGGTATTAGCTACACATTCTCTATCGTACCAAAAGCTTTAGGTAAAGATATGGATATGCGTGTAACGAACCTTGTCGGTATGCTTGACGGATACTTCCACGATGGCGGTCATCACATTAACGTTAATGTTTTTGACAAAGAGACACTTATCGATGCCATGGATCATCCGGAACAATATCCACAATTAACAATTCGCGTGTCTGGTTATGCGGTTAATTTTGTAAAATTAACCCGCGAGCAACAACTTGACGTTATCAACCGTACTTTCCACGAACGCGCATAGATTTTTTTAAGGAGGTTTGATTATGGCAAAGATTCATTCCATCGAAACTTGCGGAACCGTTGACGGACCAGGCATTCGTTTTGTCGTTTTCACACAAGGATGCCCACTACGTTGTAAATATTGTCATAACCCGGATACTTGGATTATGAAAGACGGAAAAGACACCTCCATAGACCACTTAGTTGAAGAAGCATTAAAATATAAATCCTACATGAACTATTCCGGTGGCGGCGTCACTGTCACCGGAGGAGAACCTCTGTTACAGCTCGATTTTGTCAAAGAATTTTTTATCCGCCTAAAAAAACACGGTATACACACTGCAATTGACACTTCCGGCTATATCTTTAATGACAAAGTCAAAGAGATTCTCGATTTAACCGACCTAGTATTACTTGATATCAAGCACTTTGATCCAGAAAAATACAAAAATTTAACCGGGGTTGAACTCGCACCCACTTTAAAATTCTTAGACTATTTACGCGAAAAAGATATTCATACATGGATTCGCTACGTCCTTGTTCCAAACCTTACGGATCAAGAAGATGCAATTAGCGGTTTATCCAAGCATTTAAGCAATTATCCGAATATTGACCGAATTGAACTCCTCCCCTTTCATCAAATGGGTGGATATAAATGGAAAGAACTTGGTCTAGATTATTCTCTAAAAAATACACCTGAGCCAAGTTCTGCTCAAATGCAAGGTGCTTATGACCTATTAAAAGCACATAATGACCATGTTATTATGAACGAATAAATACAGGAATTTTTATCTTGTATTTATCGTTTATATGTTATAAAATGAGAATGTTAACAGATTAAGTAGGAGGTGTAACGGATGGCTTATATTATTAATGATGATTGTATTTCATGTGGCGCTTGTGAACCAGAATGTCCAACTGGAGCTATTTCAGAAGGCGATTCTATTTACGTAATCAACGCTGACGAATGTATCGATTGTGGCGCTTGTGCAGATGTGTGTCCTGTAGATGCTCCTCAACCAGAATAATACAAAACGATTAAAGAGAAGAGCTAATGCATTTGCATGGCTCTTTTTTCTTTGGGAATTTGTGGTTCAAAGTTGAGGAATCATGAGATTATCGCTATTATATGACATACCGATAGGCTTGGAAGTGGGAGCGTCAGTCACAGAAATATATAGGACTTATCACCTAAAATTTTATTTCAGGCAATAAGTCCTATATACTCCAGTGACTGCAAAACCCATGTATCCAAACCTACCGGTATGTCATATCTATCAGTATTTCTATGATTCCTCAACTTTTCGCTAAAGAATAAATTAGAAAAAGGAGCTTTGCTAATGCAAGAGCTCCTTTTATGATTATATTATGATCTTAGGCTTTATATCCTCGGTTGGGTTCTGAGTCAACGGATTCGTTGAGGTTTGATTTTCCGTAGGTTAATCCGGCATATACTTTTTGTCCGTTTCCGATAACCGGACCTTCATCTTCGACATCGGTTTGTTTCCATCCATCGAGTAGAATCTGTACGATTTTTATGGCTTCCCGAAGGGGTTCTTGTCGATCTCGAATCTGTGCATCAACGAATAATTTATTCATAAATATATACAAGGCCATCAATTCTTTTGAAATTCCATACTCGAAATTTAAACCATCACTTAGTTCTCTTAGCAGTTTTTGGGCCATATGCATAGCTTTTTCAAAGCGAAGCGTGTTTTCAACTTCAAGGCCTTCAATAGCTTCTTCAATTTCTGACAGTAGCATCTCATAGTTAATGACTAAGAGTTCTTTGCGACTCGCATTGACTATACGTGTTTGGTATTCTTTGACCAATTCTTTATTCATTTAGTCACCTATCCTTGTAAAAGCTGTAGTAATGATTGTGGTCGTTGATTTGCTTGTGCCAACATCGATGTTCCTGCTTGCTGAATAATATTTTGTTGTGTAAACTGCGCCATCTCATATGCCATATCCGCATCTTGGATTCGAGATAAAGCTGCTGTCATATTTTCTCCAGCTGATTCTAAGTTTGCAATGGTATGCTCCAACCGATTCTGATATGCTCCAAGTTTTGCACGCACACTTGATACGGCTGTTATCGCTTCATCTGCTATCGATATCGCAGCCTGAGCACCAGCAGCAGTTGAAAGGTTCATCTCTGTCAGTCTCAAGGTCTTCGGTGATATTTCTTGAATACGAACTTCCATAAATTGACCTTCATTCGCTCCAATTTGAAGATTGAGAGGTCCGGTTTTAAGGATGTTAATTGAAACAGCTCCCGGTGTTCCACCATCGGAAACGCGTAATTCAAAGTTAGCAGAAGCACGGAAGACCACTTCATTGCCTGATGCTTCTATTGTCACATCTGTTGGAAATCCTACAGTTGCCGGATCTACTTGCATATCTCCCCCCATAACAGTAGTTATAGTTCCTCCATCAATCTCTAGTCCTGTCAACAAAGTATTTGTACCTGTAATATTAATATTATGATCATCGCCATATTTATTATGCGTGAAAGTAAGCACAGATCCATTCGCATATGGCGTCGTTGATGAAGTCATGGTAATATCCACACGTTCACACACGTCTCTTAACTTGCCGAATACGTCATCGGCTGTATCCCCCACTTTAATCTCTACTTGTTCACCATTGATATTGACAATACCTTCTTTTCCGGCAGTTACTACTCCAGCGGTAAATAAATCGGATCCCGCACCGCCTGTTGCAACAGTTTGCGTTGCTTCCTGAGTTACCGTAAAATCATATACTCCCGGAGCAACGGTATCACTCATGGATACAATTTTTGCAACTGTTTCATCGGATGAAAAGGCACGACGATCAACGCTTCCATCTAATAGTTTCATTTCGTTAAATTCAGTATCATTGGATATTCGTTGAATCTCAGTTTGCAGTTGTTCAACTTCGTTTTGTACTGCTTCTCTATCGGACGCATCATAAGTACCGTTAGAAACTTGAACCGCCAATTCCCTTATTCTTTGCAGCATGGCATGAACTTCACTCAGTGCACCTTCTGCTGTTTGTATTAATGATATGCCGTCCATGGCATTTCGATTCGCTTGTTCCAATCCTCTTACTTGCGTGTCCATCTTTTGAGTAATAGCTAAACCTGCGGCATCATCGGCTGCTCGATTGATTCGAAGTCCTGATGAAAGACGTTCTAGTGTTGTATCCAATTTATTATTCGATCGATTTAGTTGATGTAATGCTCGAAGTGCAGGTATATTGTGATTAATTCTCATAAGTTACACACCTTTCTGATTGAAAATATTATCTCTTCCCTATTCTTATCGGTTGATTTGGGTAAATTATTAATCATTTTTCGTATTTTTCTCCAAGTTCCTAGTCTCAAGCTCATTCTCTTGTGCAAGCTCTGCATCCATTTGACCAATAAGTTCTGCCATTTTTTCTGCGAGTGTTTTTATTCCTTCACGATTTGCCATTATATCACCTTCTCAAACTGACTTTCTTGATAACGTTTTAGTTGTTGGCTTCGGACACCTTCTTCTGTTTCTGCCTTAACCGGCTGCGGAAAATCAAATGTATCATATGCAATTGCTTCAATGGAAAGATCGAGATCTTTGAGTACCTTTCGAATCTGCTCTTCATAAGCTTGCATTTTTATATTTCCCTTAGGCTGTGTTGCAAACATAGTCACTTCAACTTTTTCAGAAAATTGAACGCGAATATTTGCGGTTCCCATATGGTCTGTCGTAAATCGCATATATATTGATGACGACGCCTCTGCATCGTTTCGACGATTTTCTTGCTCGTAATAATACACATTCATCTGTTGAATCTGATTATTAATCATCACCGGAATGGTATGATAATTGTTTTGTTCGACGAGTTTTTCTTCTAGACGACTATGGGCTTCAATGTCTTTTGTAACTTCCGAAAGAGAACGCTTTCCATCTGCACTTGTTCTATTATTCATCATGGTATCGAGTGCTTTTTCAAAAAAGTCTTCCTTAATCTTATCAAGTGTTTTGTAAATATCTTGTCGGTGATTTTCCGACTTATCTAAATCATTCATATATGCTTCAAAAAAAGGTTCTAGCCATTGCTTATTATCGTCGTTACTCGCGGTCATTGATACAAGTTCTTCCATTAATCCCTTGAAAACAAAGGAATCTTTTTGTAATTGATCTATCGCCTGGAATTCATCCATTGTTAAGCCTGTTATCGTATCTTCCTGAATCTGGGACCCTGACCAGTGCATCGCGCTTAACTTATCAAGAATACGTTGCACTTTTTCATAGTCCATCGTTTGCATTTGCTGACGAATATCCTCTAATATTGGCTCAACATTCGCTTGGCTAAAGATCGGCTTTTCCAAAAAAGCTTGTAATTCTTTATCTTTTTCGTAATACCCTGTTGCAATCTGTTCAACAATTGATGGGCGGTCTTGCTTAAGGGATTCTAAAAATCCTGTCGAATCATCAATGGATATTTCGATTTTACCATTTTGATTTTTGGTTTGTTGTATATACTTTGATGCCTCAAAAAGATTTTCTAAAGTTACCGGTAAATCTCTGTCGAGTAAAAACCCCACCGCAGCATTATGCGCCGATGAAATTGTATGCATGAGACGATACACACCTACAACTGCAGTTTTAGTAGTCTCCGGAACTTCCTCGGTTTTTAAGAGATGATGCAATTCTTTAATCATACGATCCACAGGATTTGTCGCCATTTGCTTCGAACGATTCATAACCTCTTGTGTTAAATTCGTTAACGGCATATTCATGATATCTTTTCCCTCTTTTAGAAAAGCAAGAACATGTTCCGGCATCATGTTTTTCTGTACCTCTTGCAATGGTAAGTCAATCATCTTCACTTGTTGAATGTTTTCTATTGTCATTGCCATACTGTTTCGGCCAAGAATTTGGACGGCCCGTTGATTATATAGACTCGCTTCTAGGCCTAAATCTTTTAAGATCTCCGTCACATTTGAAAATGCTTTTTCAATACGGTCGCCTAAATCCGGGCGTACTTCTGTTCTCAGGGTATCATAACGTTCAGAACCTGTCCTCGCCTTGGCAAGCAATGCACTTATTGTTACCTCTGTATCTTCTACCGAAGTCGTCATCATCTGTGTTGAGCTTCCGTTTATTGTCGCCATACTTATCTGCCACGATGTCCACACTTCTTTGGGTGATTGAGGAATCGAGTCCGATGCAATTGCTGTTTGTACAGGCGTATCGGATAGATGTTCCCCCACTAAATTATTTGTAGCCGCGCGTAGTTCTCCAAGAGGTGTCGTACGAATATTGATGCCTTGTAAGCTTAATCGTATCGCCGCTTTAAATGTCATTTGGTAGCGTATAACATTCAGATTCTCTATTTCTTTATCAACAGCTTCATTTGAAACTGTTTCTTCAGGATCCACTTCGTGATTGGACTGTTGGGCTTTTACATTTTCAATGGTTATCGGCATACGATGCCCTAAAAGTCGACGTATATCTTCTAGCGTTATGGCTTTGATGTCTTCTAGCGATTCTTTGACAAGCTCTTGAGACGGGATACTTTCTGTTATTTTTGCATCTGACAAGGTATAGTCTTCCAACTTAGAATTTTTTTCGAATTGATAGGCCGCCATCTTCATGACATGGTCTCCATTATGTTCGCGTTGTAAAAAAGATAGTACATCAAGACTACGTTGGTCAAGAGCTCCGCCTCGCATCACTAATTCTTTTGTTATTGCTTGGAGTTCGTCCTGATTCTCTGTCGGAACATGGTCAATGATATGATGTGCACTGTCTTTAATGGCTTCATAATCTGCTTCAGACATAACATAATCCGGCATCTGTTTTCCTCCTGAATAGAGACTTTTATACATTTCAGAAATCGTCGCCGGTTTATTGCTTAATAAAAATTTAACCACATCTTGCGGTTCCATTTGTTGAACTTTATTCACGTTTTCTGCAAATTTACTGATTTTATCCACATTGGGTGATGTGAAATCCCCACCTGTATGTTTATGATGTAATTGAAGAAACTGATTTAACATGGGAACGCTCATTTTCGTCAGATCATATCCTGTTTGCAAAAGTGTCTTATACTCTTTTTCTGATAAATATGTCTCCAATTGTTTTACCTGGGATATAAAATCTGTCATTCCCGAATCCTTTTGTTTTGAAGCATTGGCATTGCTTGTTTGCTCCCTTTGTAGTAGGGTCTTCTTTGTGCTTTCCACATTCACTTTATCTTTATTGGGATCATGATTGTTACTATCTTTTTCTTGCTCAACGTTCATTTTTTCGATAGATACTTTGAGCAGTTCTTTTGTGGATTCTAACACTTTAATCTCTATCATATCTCCGGATTGAAATTTTTGAGCTCCGTTTTTCATTTGAAGAAGCATCTGTTTAGTTCCGCCCTTTGTTTCGATTCTTAATTTGACTTCTTGATTATTGCTATGAATAACTTCACCAAAAAAGCGATCCCCTGTATTTAATTGAAGGGAACCCTTGTTTTTTTCTTTGTTCACTATATTTCCTATGGATTGTCCATCCATAGAATGAATCATCATATTGGCACTCATGACATCAACTCCATTCTATCCTCTACTTACTACATCGGAAGAAATAGCAAAAAAAATAACCGAAGATTTTTGAGTTATGGTCAAATCACTCATTTTTCCTCGGTTAATTATTCTATAATATTTTTCGACCTTCTAATGCACGTAATAAAGTGATTTCATCGACGTACTCTAAATCGCCGCCTACCGGAACGCCATTGGCAATTCGACTGACTTTGATTTCGAAGGGCTTAAGGATTTTACTAATGTATACCGCTGTTGCTTCACCTTCAACCGTCGAATTTGTTGCCAAAATAACCTCTTGAATATCTTCATCTCCGATTCGGGTCAGCAATTCTTTGACGCGAATGTCATTAGGCCCTATACCTAGCATGGGTGAAATGGCACCATGAAGCACATGATATAGGCCTGTATATTGCTTGGTTCGCTCATACGCGACGAGATCTTTGGACTCTTCAACGACCATCACTGTCGATTGATCACGTTTTTCACTACGACAGATCTGACACAATTCACCATCAGTAATCGTACAGCATTTTATACAGTATCGTGTATTTTTCTTGGCTTCAATAATTGCTTTCGAAAATCGCTCTGCAGCTTCTTCCGGCTGATTGACCATGTAAAAAGCAAGTCGTTGCGCCGTTTTCGCACCAATTCCCGGAAGTTTCGAAAATTCTTCAATTAATTTTCGTATATGTGTTCCATAATAATCCATGACTACATCATACCATTAGGTAGACCTAATCCCCCTGTCAACTTAGACATTTCCTTGTTTACCGTCTCATCAGCTGTTTTAATCGCTTGATTAACGGCTGCAACGATTAAATCTTCTAACATTTCAACGTCATCCGGATCTACAGCTTCCGGATCAATCGTAACAGTTTTGAGTTCTTTTTTACCTGTAACAATGGCTTTAACAACGCCACCACCAACAACTGCTTCAAACTCTTGATTGTCTAATTCCTCTTGTACTGTTGCCATTTTTTGTTGCATTTTTTGTGCTTGCTTCATTAAGTTGTTCATATTCCCCGGCATACCGCCGCCTGGAAAACCGCCTCTTTTTGCCATGATAATTCCTCCTTATATTTACTGAATCTCAACATCAAAGTTGATTTTATTGCGTATTTTATTAATTGCACGTTCAATATCTTCTAAGTTTCCTTCATTTGATGAACTATACTCGGTTTCTTCAATAATATTAAGTTCAAACTTCTTTTTATATAAAGACTCGAGTACATCTATTATTTTACTCAAATATTGCTCTTCTGACAAGGTGTTTTTCTGCACACTATTCTTACATACAAGACTTAATCGTTGGTCATTCATATAAAATGGCAACACTTCCTTTAATGTAGCTTTTAATAAGCCACTGGTACTTGTTACCACTTTAGCCCAGCCTTTAATCGCCTTTTGAATATCTTCGGGAAAGGCATCAGTATCAATCTCAACCCTTTGCTTCTGAGGTTCTGCCTCTGTATCTGATGCTCTTGCATCGTGCTGGTGTGTATCATTGGGATGCGTCTGCGCATAGCGATCTGCACTGAGCATTCCTGCATGTATTTGTTGCTCAACCCTATGTAATCTAGATAATACCGCTTCTTGATCTGTATTTAGTTCCGGTTGACAGAGTTTAATCAATTCAATCTCAATCAATGTTCGCTTTCCGGTCATATATTTAATCTGTGATTCCAAATTTGAGAAGGATTTGATAAGATGAATAATGGTATTTTCATCAACATGTTGGCTTTGTTTTTTTAAGGCATCATAGACATCATCCGATACGTCAAGTAAATCTCTCAAATCAGAAATGGTATTGACCACTAATAGATTTCGTAAATAGGCGATTTCATCCAATAAAAATTGACTCAAATCACGCCCTTGCATTACAATGCGTTCGATTACATCCATGGTTGTTTTGGTACTGCGTAAAATAATACCCTCAGTGAGTTCGCAAAACACATCTGAATCAACTGCACCCAATACTTCGAGTACTTTATCTAAGGTAATCTCTTCACCGAGATAAAAGGCGATACATTGGTCTAGTATGCTCAGCCCATCTCGCATCGATCCATCAGCCACTTTTGCTATGTAGTGAATTGCCCGATCACTAGCTTGAATATCTTCGTCTTCCAAGTAGTGCTTCAAGGTTGCTGCTATCGTATCTGTTGATATACGTTTAAAATCATAACGCTGACATCTAGATAGAATCGTTGCCGGTATTTTATGCGGCTCTGTTGTTGCCAAGATAAACTTTACATGGGCCGGTGGTTCTTCTAGTGTTTTAAGCAAGGCATTAAAGGCTCCGGCACTTAGCATATGTACCTCATCGATTATATAGACTTTGTACTTACCTTCAGTCGGTGTATATCGAACTTCTTCTCGTATCTCACGAATATTATCGACCCCGTTATTACTTGCTGCATCAATTTCAATCACATTCATATTCTGATGATGTAGCATATGTTGACAAGTTGGACAAACATTACACGGGCTTCCTTGAATGGGATCTTCACAGTTAACTGCACGGGCAAATATTTTTGCCGTCGATGTTTTCCCTGTTCCTCTTGTTCCACAAAAAAGATAAGCATGGGACGTACGCCCTGCTTCCACTTGATTAGTTAATGTTCGAACAATATGATCTTGGCCGACAAGGTCATCAAAATGATCCGGTCGCCATTTACGATATAGGGCTTGATAACTCATACATTATCCCTCACTTTGATATCAAAACAAGTTTCATTAAATAGCATACCACTTTTAATGAAACTTGTAAAAGGCAAAATTAAATCCGTGCGCTGCCCTTCGCCAATCACCCATAAGCGTTACTCATATAGTTAGCTCTGATCAGGCACCCTTACGGCACATAGGAGCTTCTGCTTAGTGCTGCTTCCGTCAAGACCTGACACAGTTCACAGATTCCTATTGCGTAAGACCCAATCGTCAACACCACTTTTACGAGGCTGCCTTACAAAATGAAAGTCTCAGTTTAGCATCACCCCTGCTGTAGCGGATTGCAGGTACAGGGCACCGCTATCTCCCCGGCTGCACGGAAACTTTATCACATATGTAGTTGTTGCACTTATCATCCGATTGATTCATAAGTACAGCAACATTCAGTATATAGCTTTTTTATAGTAATGTCAATATTTTTTCTTGGATTTTTATACTGTAAACTAATAGCCGAGCAAGTCACCTTCTCATGCTCACTTTTCTTGTATACTGTACAAGGGTTGATTTACCGTCATGTGGCTCGCCGACATAAGTCGTTGACATTTGTTCGCAAGTCGTTACTCGGTTGACTCCTGCTGCAAATAAAAGTTGCGTTAAAGCGTCCCTTTGGCCATCATCGCATTCAAGTCCAGCGGTTTGAAGATGCCCTTTGTGTTCTCGAAGCAAGGGAAGTAATTCATTTCGCCGAATCGGAACAACCCAAATATTTCTGTATTTTGGAGAGCTTTTCAGCTTCGGTTTAAGGTCAACCATCACACATATTCTTTGATCGTCACTTTCATAGAGATAACGTTGACCTAGTACGGATTCAGTTCTAACATTCTCTTTTGTCCATGTAATCTCCCCTTGGACGGGAATGTCTAATTCATCTATTGCATAATCCTGTGCAACATAGATTAATTTATCCAGCAATTCCTTTGAAAACGCCTTGACGGTTTCTATGTTAGTTGTTTCTAGAAAAACCGTTTGCGGAGAACTGCAGTTCAGTTGATTGCTGATACAGATTTCTTTGGCAAGCCCCTCTAATTCATTCTGGTAATGATTGCCTAAAGTAAAATAAGCAAAACTAAGTCGATGTCCCCATTCAATCAATTGTATTGTCGGTGGGATAATCTGCCTGATACCGGCAATGGCTTCATCTGAACCCCATACGATTATTGCATCGGCCACCTCACTGAGGGTGCGTAATGTTTCGATATCTGTTGAACGTATATCGAACACATAGATATAGGGGGCAAGCCTAGGTTCAATGCGTAATAATTCTTTCAGTAGCATTAGTGAAATTCCCCCTTCATAGGAAGGCAATTTCAAAACATTGATATTTCCAGATAAACATCCTTCCAAAACACTTAAAACAGAGAGCGCAATGACATTTCCTGCACCGATATGCATGAGAACCCCTAATGGCTGTCGACGCTCTTTGGTCACATCATCAATGACCGTCCAACGGTTAAAATCAGAACCTAGTTCTCTTGATATTTTTGTTTCAAGAGCTTCTTTTGTCATAGCCGTTCGAATGGTCGTGATTAATTCATCAGCTTTCCAATCAAAAACCCCAATCGACAGGAGCTGATCTTTGAGATAGTCATAATCCATTTGGTCCAAAAGTTTAACGATAGCATGAACTACTACGGCAGAATCCAACGGTTCCAAAAGCAAATCCGTATTAACGGTGTCTTTCAGTAAGGATAGAGCGTGATGCAGTTCATGATCTTGTATTTCTTTCCCTCTAAATAAATGCTCCATATTGACCTCTTTCCATCAACTCGGATGCTGACACGGCACATGACTTTCGTTGAACGGTTCCGGCACGTCCTAAGATTTCAAAATATGGGGTTGTTATCCCGCATCCACAAGTACTGCCATCTTTTAGAATAGCCAAATCGCCCATTGTAACTGCGGTTATGGGCACTCCTGAAACCAATGGACTTACGAAGCTTAAGAATCCGGGTTGATTAAATCCTACATTCTCTAAAGTTTTGATATCTCGAATAATAACACGACTCCAGATTGGTACATGCATATGGTGATACTTACATTCCGGGTAGGCAACACTGTGCTCAACAGCACTATAGAAATCGCGACAGTTAATGGCAGGAATACCTAGCATTTCTTCGACCAATGCATGAAGTTTTTCTTTGGTAACCGAAAGGTTGCTCATCTTCTTCCATCCGCCACCGGTAAATATGATAGACTTTTTATTTAGCCTAAGTGGTGGAATGTCCATGGATTTCATCGTTGAAAGGAGCATATATAAATATCCCGGAAACCCAAAAATCCTGACCGGAAATGGTTGCTTAGAGAATCGTTCTAACGATTTGATAATGCCGAAATAATCAATTTGATAGTCATCTCCGAGAGCACGTATAGCGAATACGATTTCTTTAGCTGGTGCAAGTTTTGTCATTCCAAGAAGTACCTTGACATTTCCCATATTATTGCCCTTTTTTGGTTCGTAACCAAGGAGTAGATAGTTTGTAGGGGTAAGCGAAATGAATCGATGATGCCACATAGATTTAATCATCATTTTGGTGCCGAGTTCAATATCTCTTTTGGATAAAAAAACTTGACTTTTCTGTCCTAAGGTTCCGGAAGAAGTCGCATGTACCTCGATTTTATCGGGAGAAATACTCATTAACTCATGCGTTTTATAAAAGTCCACAGGAACAGAAGGAATTTTATCCAAATCCTTCATATCTTTTACATCTTCAGCCGTAAAACCTTTGCTGTCGAGCAACTTATGATAAACCGGATTATTTACTTGATGATACCTAACAGATTCTTTGACGGCATTCAGAAACAACTGCTCACTTCCTATAAAATCATATATTTTTTTATACTTGAATAAGACTTCTCTAGCTTGAAGTTCTTTATCCTTCATTGACTCACCTACTTAATCGACATATATATTTATACAACAATGCTAACTGATTACTATTGTATAATATAAACAACGGATTAAGCAACTACAAATTCGCTATCACAATATTGACGAAGCTTATGTAAAACCTGCATTGGATGGGTACCACTTAGGAGTGATGCAGTGACATTTTCTCGCGCCTTATCGTACTGCGCAAATGTTTTTAATGCTTCATTTACTTTGGAATACACTTTCCAGTAGCCAATAGCCATCGGTTCAGCTTGATCTCCACTTGCAAAAATTTTTACATCGTCAATTGGATATCCCAAGAATACTCCGATTTCATGAGGACACTTTTGCATATAACGTTGTCGAAGTGTGTTAAGGGAACCATTAATATCTTTTGGACAAGAATACCCACATGATTTCAAGAAGCAACTGCACTCTTTTTCTTCCAAACTCTGCTCAAGACGTTTGGAGTGATAAAATAGCACAACCACATGTTTTTCATCACGACTTAATTCACAAAAATTCAAAGGAATATATTGTTTAATCTCTTTTCTATGTTGATCCCACAATTTAAGTGCATTTCGTCTTCGGTTATGTTTAAAACTAATTAGGGAAGCTATTTTTCCACCAAATAATGTCGGCGCTCCATGGAATAATATTTTGCATATTAAATATTCCAACTCATCATATGCTTCCATTGTATAATATGTATCAACAACTAACTTACTACGCATCATTATTCCTCACTTTAATTTACTGGGATATTTTTCTTCCGACTGCTTTACATGCTTCTAAGTCATCTTGACTTGGTGTTTCATTAACGATAAGACTGTCAAGTACAAGATGCGCTTGATAGCTTTCCATACGTGCTTCCCATTCTCGCATCCATTCGCCATCCCCCCAACCGTAGGAACCGAAAAGCAACACTTTTTTATTGGCAACAACATCTTTTATTGACTCGACAAAAGGTTCCATCTCATCTTCTTCAAGTACTTCATCTCCCATTGAGGGGCAACCGAGTGCAATGACATCTGCTTCTTTGATTAGGTCAATTGTTGCTTCATCGACTCGAATACACTTAGCACTTTGATCATTTTCTTGTATTCCCGCATATAGTGCCTCTGCCATCATCTCCGTGTTTCCTGTCCCACTCCAATAGATAACTGTTGTTTTCATAATTAAATCATCCTTTCTAATTCTTCTAACACTATTTTAAGTGCATTTTGGCTACTTGTATGACATTTGATCATTGGCACATTATTCTTTTTAGCCGCTTCCGCAGCATGCTTTACCATTTTATGTGACACCGTATTCGTAAAAACAATAATTCCATCCGGCTTACCGATACGTTTTGTAAATTCTGTTTTCATCTGTGTCATAATCTTGATCTTATGTCCGTGTTCCTTGGATAACAACTTATATTGGCGATGCATTCGATCATGTCCGCCTACTAAAACAATACTCATAAAATAACCCCTTTCACTTCGCAAATGATTCTCATTATCAATATACTATTATTATATCTTTTTTTAACTAATTGTCAATCCTTTAACTAAAAAAGAGTAAAAAAAAACTGAATGATTAATTTTCACTCAGTTTTCTTCCTATCCAAATACATATTTATAACTCTCCTGCTGCTTCTTCATCAATAATCAATGTTACATCTTGGTGAAGTTGAAGAATCGATGCCGGTAGTTCCGGAGTAACGGGGCCTTTTAACATGGCACGAATCGCTTTTGCCTTGTTCTGACCGCTCGCCATTAATATGATCTTTTTGGAATGCATAATATTTCGTATTCCCATGCTTAGGGCTTGTTTTGGAACATCATCGATATTATCAAAAAACCGCGCATTGGCTTCGATCGTTTCTTCGTCTAACTCAACTAAATGTGTACCCGCTTCGAACTTAACATCTGGTTCGTTAAATCCAATATGCCCATTTGTGCCAATACCTAAAATCTGTAAGTCAATATTTCCTGATGCTTCAATGGCGCGATCATAAACCTGACAGGTTTCTTCAACATTCGTATTAGAGCCACTAGGAATGTTTTGATAGTTCTCACGGACATTCACATGTTTAAAAAAGTTTTCATGCATATAATAGGCATAACTTTGGGGATTATCCGGTGCAATCGGGTAGTATTCGTCTAGATTAAATGTTGTCACATCTTGAAAATCCACTTCGTTTTCTTGATATTTTTTAACTAGTTCTTGATACATTCCTTCCGGTGTTGATCCTGTTGCAAGACCTAATACACTATTACGCTTTAAAAGCACCTGTGCTTCAATCATTGCTGCTGCTTTTTTACTCATCTGCTCATAGTTATCAACAATGATGATTTTGATGTTATTGATATCAATGGTTTTCATATTCAATATTCCCCTTTACAATGGTTTTCATGATTTCAAATTGGTCATTCATTATAACAATATCTGCTTGCTTATCTTCTTCTAGTGAGCCGATTTGATGATCAAGCCCAAGATATCTTGCTTGGTTCATGGTAACAATGGGAAGGACTTGTTCCAGTCCTTCTTTCACATTTGCGTGAAAATTTTTCAAGCCTTCGTTTAATTTTAAAACACTCCCGGCAATCGTCCCTGAATCTAGTAAACATTTTCCATCAGAGACCGTCACTTTTTGTCCGCCTAATTCGTATTCTCCTTCTGTCAAGCCACCGGCTTGCATACAATCTGTTACCAGTAGGATTTTTTGTAAGCCCTTTGCCTTGATAAATAGAGGGAAGATACCTTCATGGACGTGAAATCGGTCTGCGATAAGTTCTGTATAACAGTCCGATGTAAGCGCTGCGGTGACTACCCCAGGTTTTCGGTGATGCATGCCTGTCATCGCATTAAAGGTGTGGGTGGTTCCACAAGCCCCACATTCAAAGGCTTTCATTGCTTCTTCATAGGTGGCACTTGTGTGACCAAGGGAAAAGTTAATGGACGCATGATATTTTTGTATAAATGCCAAGCTGTCTTCCACTTCCGGTGCAATGGTGATGACTTTGATTAAATCCAAATAGGGCTCAACGAGTTCCTCTTCTGGGTGAATAATGTACTCTCCCGGTTGTGCTCCTTTTTTTTCGGCATTTATAAAGGGCCCTTCTAAATGGACACCCACTATCGTCGCTCCATACGTTGTTTTTTCTTGTTCCTTCATGACCTCACGAACAGCATCCAAGGCTTTTGTAATGTCCGGTTTTGGCATGGTCATCGTTGTCGCTAAAAAGGACGTAACACCATTTTCAACCAATCCTTTTTTCATGGTATTTAAGGCCGTCGTCGTTCCATTCATAACATCAACACCTTGGTATCCATGAATATGTACGTCAATAAATCCGGGGACGACAAAATTCCCCTCTGCATTTGTCTCTTCATCCATATGCTTTTTAATGTCTTCATACGCACTTTGGGTTAATATACTTTCAATTTTGTTTGAATATACAAGCACTTTTCCTTTTTGAAACTTTCCATCATAATATATCTGTCCATTTGTAATTGCTTTCATTGCTACACCTCCATTAGTAAACTTTGTTAACTTATGTGACAAAAAGCGACTCTGCTATCACATCACGCTTCTATAATTCGTTCAATCCCCATCAGTATAGCGCCCTTCACAGATGCATTTTCAATCATTGAACGATATAAATTGGTTTCAATCGGCGTCATTTGATTCACACGTTCTTGCAAATCATTGATCATCGTATCTTTTAAGTCAAACACCTGTCCGGTTAATATAACTTTTTGTATGTCTAAAACCAATGCGATATTTGTAATCGCAACCGCAAATTCTTCTAAAATCTCATCATATAGGTCTGTCACTTTAGAATCCGTATTGTGACTGAGTATCCCCTGTATATCACCAAAGGAAGCTTTTTGTCCGGTTAATTCTTGATAGCGGTCTCGAATTGCTTGAATACCAACCCGTTCTTCAAGGGTGTAATATTTTCCATCTTGCTGCTTCTTGGGCAGGATAAAGCCGATCTCTCCGGCTGCATTCCGTTCGCCTTCATAAAGGCGATGACTAATAATAATACCGATTCCAACGCCTGTATGAGCACTGAGCAAATACAAGTTAGGTTCATCTTGGAAGATTCCATAGCGTTTTTCTGCCACAGCCGCTAAGTTAATATCATTTTTCACAAAAATAATGTTAACGTTTTTTGCCTTTAAAAATTTTTTCACTTCATGCAATAAAACTTCTTTATGACGGACATTGGTCAAATAGTAGCCGTCATTTTGACCGACAACTCCAGGATATGATATCACCACTTGAGATATTTTTGAAAGGTCAATATTTTGATCTTTCGCTTGGTCAAAATATCTATCTAAGTATTGCTCCACTTGTTTCGGTTTATAAACATCTTCGACAGAAATCGTGTCATGAAGCAGCCATTCTCCACGTAAATTTGCAATGACAAGGTGAAAACTATCTTTTGATAAGTCGATTCCAAGGACATATTGGTAATTGGCATTAACATCAATAAGAATACCTTTTTTCCCAACTGCATTATCTTCCTTACCCACTTCAATGATGCGCTTAGTCTGCAGTAATTCAGCAACATTTTTGGACACAGTGGGCTTAGATGACTCAAGGGCTTTGGCTATTTCCGCTCGAGTCATGGGCCCATTTTCAAAGAGAAGGGAAAAAATCATTTTTTGATTATCGCGTTTAATATCTGTTTGTGTACTTCCTTTAAATTCCATGTCGTCTCCTAAAATAATATGTCCTATTCAAGTAAGTAAAGTTTATTAACTTAAATATATCATGGGATTTTTCTCTTGTCAATGGGCTTTTACATATCGACCACTTCGATTATGATTTCTTTTTCAAAACTCTGGATTGTTTCATCCGGAATCAATAGTTTATGCATCTGCATTGTGGAATCATACTCACCTTGATACAAGACACCATTAATTTTAAATTCACGATTACTTGTATGCTCTGTAGGTTTTCCTATATATTTCAACAAAACATTATGATTGAGATATTTAATCCGCAACGACATGGTCTCAAAAATCTGATAGCGACTGGGCTGAATAAGCAATCCGCCTAATACGGGTTCAAACCCAAGCACGTAGCGAACAAAAAGTTTAAAGAGAACATTTGAGCTACCGGTTTGCCAGTCTTGCATGGATTCACCATCAATGTGGAATTCTTCATTATCTCCATAAGAATTGGGCAGTACAAAGGGTGAGACAGAAACCTCTTCATGAGTGAAGGGGAATAGTTTTTCAAGTTGCTCCCATGCTAACTCTCCTTCACCAATAGCAAAGAGGCTCATAACGGCAAACATACTAGCATGGATATATGTAGCTCCATTTTCTGCCGTTCCTTTGGGTAAATTGGGAATACGCCCAACGCCTTGAATTCCTTTTTCAAAATACGGTTCAAAAGTTTTATACCCATATTTTGAGTCCAAGCGCTTATATGCCTTCAAAATATAGTCACGATGCTTACGATTATGAGGGTCCACTTGAAGAAAACCAGATAAAATCCAAAAGGCTTGACTTGTTAATCCGTCGCGAGCGACACCATCCGGATCATTGCGGCTACCCACTAAATAAGATTTTTGATCACCCCAGCCATGAATAATATGGTCACCATCAATGGCATGAATAAGTAAACCCTCTTTTATTTGGTCTTTTGCTTTTACATAGGCTTCTTTTCTTAGGCTTAAGGCATCATATAAATGACAATATCGCTTTTGTTCTTCTAAATGTGTCAATAATTCTAACATTTCACAAAGATTTTGATAAACTTGAAGGGTTGCCATCACAGACACGCCGGATCCGTACTCTTTGTTAGAATCTTGACTTCTACCTAGACCATCAAGTGCATCATTCCAATCTCCATAGAGTGCAAGGACACATTTTGTATTGTCATGATCCCGATTTTCAAGTAAATAATCCATAATTCTAATCATGTGCATCAGCACGGATTCCTTAACATTATTTTTTTTGGCGATATGCTTATGCTGGTCAATAAAATCATAGTATCCACATTCTTCATCTAAGAAGGACCAATCTTTGGTAAAACGAAGATAGGTCATAATGGTTGAAATAACCCACACACCTTGATCAATAAAAGGACGAAGATCCATGGCCGGCAGACTGTTTGCATGCTTGGGCAGTGAATATTGTCGTGGCAATTGACCAGATAAGCTTGTAAAATCAAGTGCTTCTAGCATCTTCACCTTGGCTTTATGTGGCTCATAAAACAAATACGCTTCTAGGGCTTGAAAAATATCACGGATACCGATTAGGGAAAAGTGTGATAGCTGAATATATCCTTTAATCTCAGAGCAAAAGGTCACTTGTTCTTTTAAATGGTACATAAATCCATTCATAATGGCCGGCGAAATATCTTCTCCACCACAAACTTCAATCAAATATTCTTGCTCTTTATCTTCATTTTCCTCTTGATTTACTAGCTCGCCTTGCTCAAAAGTATCTCGCGAAAAAAGCATTTCAGCACGATATTCTACTTCATCTTTCAATCGATAGCTTATAAAATCACCACAAATTCCGATTTCCGTAAACGACGTTGCATGAATCCCATCCCCTATATCTTCATTGCGGAAGACAGTTGCGGTATGCAAAGATGACCGGCTTCCTCCCACATATTGATAACGGGACGTTGTATGGCTTGCACCAATAATGCTCTCCGGTTTGTTCACCTCTGTTCGAATAAGCCCATAATTGGTTGCCATAGAATCTCTATCGCGTTCTTCATAGGTTTCGATGATATAATTGCCTAATTGATTATCCTCTTGGTAGCGAACTTGCCGAAACCAACGATCCGTTGAATTTTCCACTAAGGCATTTTTTAAAAAAGGATTAAAATAGGCACTGGTAAAAACGGTCAATGGCTTATTTGTTTTATTGATCATCCATAATCTATAATATATTTTTCGTTCTTTGATATACGTCACAAGGGCAGTCGTTAGCATTGCCGTGTCCGTAATATAATATGTCGCTGCTTGACTAAACACAGTAAAGCGTATTAGTTCCTCAGGTTCTTGAGCCATAATTGGTACGGACATACAGGAGAACTTATGCTTTTCTCCTTTGACGCCTGCAAAAAATGCAATTTTAGGCTCTGCACCTTCACTGGCACGTAAAAATGGCGAAAACAAGCCTTCATTACAATGAATATAACCGGACCCATAGGTCCAATAATTAAAGCCATCCGCTCCATAGGGATACCTGACATCTCCTTTATCTGTCGGAAACATCAAAATGTCTGTACCAATAAAGTATCCACCGGGAATCTTACCTTCACTTAGTTTGGAATCTCCGGATTGTATACGCTGGTACCAATCTAAATATATATCAATATTTTCTCTCATTCCAATCACCTACCTCTGAATACTTTTTCAAAAACTGCTTCAAATGTACTTTCAATAATTCCACCTGTTATAATCACAATATCCGCATATTCACTCAAGAGTTTTGCGTCCATTGGGCTTCGTGATGCAATAGCAATAATAGGTTTATCGGGACAGTAAGCTCGAATCTCTTTTAGCACATCGATTTGTCGTGTAAATCGATACGCATTTACCGTGCTAAATATAATAACGTCTGAAATAATTCCTACATCGGTCAAACTAATAATTTCTTCATCCGTTGGATGCCATGGCATAATCGCTTCCTTAATTTCTTGATGTCCTGTGACTTTTTTCAAAATGTCTCTTAATGAAAGATCATATAAATTGGTGGCATCGCTCATAACTAATCGGGCGGGGTTACCAAAGACAATACCCACTTTTTTATTTTCAAGTTTAATCGGAAGGTCTTCTTGTTTTCCTTTGTATAAAACAATTCCTTTTTTGGCAATATCTTTAGATAATTTTTTTCCTGCTTGGTGATCAATGGTATTTATCGCTTGGTCTTTAGTCGATTGTTCCTTGCCCAACTCTTCTTTTGCTTTTAAAATACGATAGGCTGCATCATTAATACGTTGTTCACTGATATCCCCTGTTTGAACGCACTTATCAACATAATCGACAAACCAGTCACTTGCACATGTGGATATAATAAGATCTGAACCCGCATTAATCGCTAATTTTATAGATTCTTTTTCTCCATATTCATTAAGGATGGCTTTCATGACTAAATCATCCGTAACAACTAATCCCTTAAACCCAAGCTTTTCTCTAAGATAACTAATGACTTTGGGCGAGAGGGATGCAGGTAAGGTCGGGTCTAGAGCCTCAAATATACCGTGATGTGTCATAATACAGTTTAATCCCTTTTCTATTGCTTGTTTAAAGGGTACCATCTCGACGGATTCTAAGCGTTTAATCGGCTCCGGATTTCGATCGACTTGAAAATGGGTGTCAACTTCTGTAATTCGCATTCCCGGAAAATGTTTTCCGCATGCATAGAGTCCTTCTGACTGCATTCCACTAATAAAGGCACTCCCCATATCTGCGACAACCTGAGGGTCCGTAGAATATCTACGATTATCTACAATGGGTACACCAAATTGTGCATCATAGTCCACATCTAAAACAGGTGCATAACATAAGTTAATACCGGCATAACGAAGCTCTTGACCTACATGATGTCCTTGTTGCTTGGCAAGATCTTGATCATTGGCAAAACCTAATGTCATATTTCCCGGGAAGATTGTCGTCCCGTTAAAAATTGCCGTAAGTTGTCCGCCTTCTTGATCAATCGTCAGCCAAAACGGGATATGATGTTTACTTTCCCTAATATGGCTATTAATTTCTTCTGTCATGGTCTTTAACTGATGAAGACTTTTAACATTATTGCCGGAAAAAAAAATGAATCCGCCCAATTGGTCCTTACGATTCATTTCTACAAATTTTTCCGGCATTTTATCATATCCTTGATAATATTGAAGAAACATCTGAGCGATTTTTTCTTTCAATGTCATTTGTTCAAACACTTGGTCTGCTATAAACATATGTGCCTCCTATATTTTTAAAAATTCTTTCATTGTCTGAATGTATGTATTGGCTATTTCGATACTTGAATCTTCTGCAAAAATTCTAAGTAAGGGTTCTGTTCCTGAAAATCGTGCGATGATCCAACCACCGTTTTCAAAATATACCTTGACGCCATCCTCATAAGAAATGTGATCAATGTCCTCACCAAAATCCGGAACACTGCGTTCTTCATAAAGCAAATGTAGCAAACGGTCTTTTTCTTTGGGATGAAATTCTAAATTAGCTTCAGTCATTTCAAAGGATCCATAGGTATCTTCAATCACATTTAACATTTCACCTAAACGCTTTCCGGTTACGGAAATCATCTCCACTAATAGCCCGGCTGCAAAGATACCGTCTTTTCCATTGACATGTCCTTTTATGGTCAAGCCACCACTACTTTCGCCACCGATAATTGCATCTGTCTCTTGCATCTTGGCGGATACGTATTTAAAGCCAACCGGAACTTCATAACATTCTTGCCCGTGTTTTTGTGCAATTACATCCAGTAGATGGGTCGTTGCAATATTTCGAACAACACCACCTTGCCACTTTTTATAGTCGAGAAGATAATTATAGAGTAAGGCCATAATCTTATTAGGATGGATGAAGTCGCCTAACTCATCAATAATCCCTAATCGGTCTGCGTCACCATCGGTTCCGATGCCTAAATCGTAGTTTTTTTCTACAACAAAGTCACTGAGTCGGGTGAGTGTCTGTGCACTTGGCGAAGGTAAGCGCCCACCAAACATGGTGTCATGACGATCATGAATCACATCGACATCACAACGGGCCGACATTAAAATCGTCTGTAACGATGTCTTTGATACTCCAAACATGGGATCAAGAAGTATTTTTAAATGTTTGTTTCGAATTGCCTCTACATCAAGCATACTAAGGATGGTATCTATATAATCATTAAAGGGACTGATTAAATGTATTTTTCCTTCACTAAGCCCTTCATCATAAGAGCATCTATTTATATTTTCATCACCTAACATATTTGCTTTTAATTCAATGCGATCGGTGACCGTCACATCGGAATCGCGTCCCTCTCGAACAAAGACTTTGATTCCATTGTATTCTGCCGGGTTATGACTAGCTGTTACTGCCATTCCATAGGCACACTTATACTGTTCAACCGCATACATAATAATCGGCGTCGGGGCTTCAGTATCAATCAGCCATACACCAATATTATTTCCTGCAAAAACTTCACTCAACCAATGCGCTGATCGATTGGATAAGAAGCGTCGGTCATAACCAATAACAATACCTGCCTCTGCTACATTTTCATCCTTCATCATATCGACCACCGCTTGTGCAATACGCTCAATATTTTCCCGTGTAAATTCATCACCAATAATTGCTCGCCAGCCACCTGTTCCAAATTTGATCATCGTCTTCACCTAACCTTTCACTGCCCCTGATGTCATGCCTTCAATAATAAACTGTTGCGCGAAGATATATACAAGTACAATCGGAATAACAATAATTGCAATAACCGCTGCCATTAAACCATAATCCGTTCCATATTGTGAGCTAATGTCTGTTAATAGGACATTAATCGGCATTTTATCTCGAGTCCGAAGAATAATCAATGCTGAAAACAAGTCATTATAGGACCACAAAAAGACGAAAATACTTACTGCAGCTAAGGATGGTTTTGTAATCGGCAATACGATTCTCTTGAACACTTGAAAGGATGAACACCCTTCAATAAAGGCCGCTTCTTCCATTTCAATGGGAATTGTACTCATATAAGATGTAAGTACAGAAATGGTAAAGGCTAAGTTTCCGGCAATTTGTGGAAGAATCAGTCCTAAATGGTTATTAAACAGATTCAATTTCAGTAAAATCCCAAAAACAGGTACAATGGTTGCAAAAATCGGAATCATAAGCGAGGATATAACCAACCCTTGAATAAGAACTTTGCTTTTAAAACGAAACCGGGCTAAGGTATATGCTGCCATAGAACCAAACAGTATTACGAAAAATACCACGGATACCGAGATAATTAGGGAATTGACGTATCCTTGTAATATATTATTTTCAAGCGCCGTTTGATAGTTTTCTAAAAAAAAGCGTTGGGGAAGCGAAAACGAATTCATAATAATCTCTTGTGTATCTTTAAATGAATTCAAAACAACCCATATGAGTGGATAGATTGTTGTCAACGCCCACAGGGCTAATACGCTATACATAAGTATTGACAAAATTCTATTTTTTTTCATGTTTTTCCTCTTTTCTCTTAATACGTAAATTCTTCTTGTCGAAATACACGATTCACAATAAATGATACAATCAAACCAATAGCAACGATAACAACTGAAATCGAGGCTCCATAACCAAAGGCTTCATCAATAAATGTTTTTTGATACATATACAATCCAAGGACTTGGGATGCATTTAAGGGTCCTCCGTTTGTAATAACAAGGACAAGATCAAAAACTTTTAAGGTTCCTGTAATCGCCAAGACTAAGCATGTAATCAATACGTTACGAATCAGTGGGATTGTAATATAAATCAGTTTCTTAAAACCTGTTACACCATCGAGCATGGCTGATTCATAGAGGGATTTGGGAATTTGTTTAATTGCTGTTAACATCAATACAAAATAAAAGCCAATGTATTGCCAGATAGTAGGAATGGCGATGATTTCCAGTGCTGCTTCAACCGACTTCCAAACCCTTGCTTCGCCACCAAAATTAAGGATGATATTATTGAGTAATCCACCGTCATACGCGTAGAAAAGATTGAACATCATTCCAATCGCTGTTGCCGAGATAACAATCGGAAAGAAAAATACGGTTTGAAAAAAGCGATCTCCTTTAGGAATACTATTCACTAATACGGCTAGTATGAGCGCTACACCCAGTTCAAAAACCACAACATAAAACATTAAAACAAATGTATTTTTGATTGCCACTTGCATCGTTTGATCGCCTATCATTCGACGATAGTTATCGATGCCTATAAATGCTGAATTCACATAGCCATCCGATGCGTAAAAACTCTTTATGATATTCATGAAAAATGGATAGAATAGAAATACCGTCATAAAAAGCAGGGCCGGAAACAAAAAAAGCGTGATTGTCTTTTTATTTTCATATAGTTTCATTTTATTACCCCTTTTTATATTTTATTACCATTTAAAGGTAAAAATATAGCAGCATGGCGATAGTTATCGATATGCTGCTATAGTGTTTTTAACGACTTTGAATATTTTTGACTTCTTCTAACACTTCTATGGCTGTTCTCTCACCAAAGGCGATGAAAGGAACACCTTCTTTAACAATATAGTTAAAGGCTTCTGGTTTTAGACGAGAATCAATCGGCATGCTAAGACCTTTTGCTTCTGCTGCCATTTTGTGTCCGTCTAAGGCCACTTGACTAAGACCTTCAACCGTTACAGGAGCACTTGGCGTTCCACCATTGGCTGCAGCAATCTCTTTAATTGCTTCTGCTGACGTTAAGTGTTTTACCAAATCAACAACCACTTCTTGCTTGGATGCATCATCATAGGATCGTCTAGAAATATAGTATCCACTAGAATATCCTGCAACAATTGATGTTGGATCTTTGGCGCCACCTGGTGCTGTCGGCATAGGCATAACCGTCATTTTTGCTTGTAATTCTTCATCACAACCACCGATAAACCAAGAACCTTCAAAAATCATAGCTGCATTTCCTTGACGGAACAAGTTTTGAGATGCTTCAATCTCCATTGCAATAGCATCTGCACTAAATGCATTCATATCATGGAGTTCCTTGATATTTGTCAGTCCATCAACCCACGATTGAGGAATGTCACCGTCAAGAACGTCTTGATGGCCTTCAACTCCCGCTTGAGCTAACACAAAATGTTCAATCAAATAGTGGGATTGAGCGATGGGGCCTGCGATAGGTGTAATCCCATTTTCACTAAGAACTTCAATTGCCGTCGTTAAATTCTCCCACGTTGTTGGTAATTCAAGGTCATATTGCTCAAAAAGTTCTGTATTGACAAATAATCCTTCATAAAAACCTGTCATTGGTAAGGCATAGAGGTTTCCGTCAAACTCACGAACGGAGTCAAGAATACTTTCTGAAATATCCGCACCAACTTCCGGATAGGTTTCGCGCACTTCTTCGTAAGGTACAACTCCGCCACTTTCTATAATTCCTTTTGCATCAGCGCCGGTATAGAAGAATGTAACATCGGCTTCATTGCCTGTTGAAAAATCTGTTTTGACTGCTGTTCTAAATTCATCCCCAACCGATGTCATGGACTCATTTATGATGGTTACATTCGGATTGGCATCCATAAAATCTTTTAACTGCTGTTCAAATACGTCTGTCGATGGGTCCGTTCCTCCAAACATTGTTACAATTCTAAGTTCAACATCCTTTGCAACTTCACTAGAATCTGAATCACTTGTATCGTCCGTTGTATCTCCGGCATCTGATGCTGCGCCACTTGAATTTCCTGTGTCCGTTTCTGTTTGACCACATCCTACAAATAAAGATGTCATCAGTGCTACCGTAAGTATTAATGCTAATAATTTTTTCATTGTGTTCCTCCCTTTACAGATATAATATTTAGTAACATTTACTGTACCTATATATTAACATCCTGTTTGGTAAATTTTAAGAAGTCAATCTTGTTGTTTCTTGTCTATTCTTGTACAATTGCACAATTTTGGTCAATTACATTGCATTTTCTTGTATTTTTTATATAGTTCTTAGACATAATGGGTATTTCTATATTGGTTGGGAGTAACACCCGTATACTTTTTGAATGTTTTTGTAAAATAAGGCGTATCTGTATAGCCTACACGTTCACATATTTCATATACTTTATATTGAGTCTCAATGAGAAGACGTTTTGCTTCTTGAATTCGTATTTCATTGAGAAGCTGGACAAAGGAATTATCCAATTCTTGTTTGAGTATTTTACACAAATACCATGTACTAATCATCAAATGGTCCGCAACTTCTTGAAGGTCTAGCTTATGGCTATAGTTTTCTTTCATATAGTTAATGGCTTGAACCGCCAAATACTTCAGCCTCGATTCACTTTCATCTTCGTTTTGCTTGGATTCCTCCGGTTTGTCTTCAAACACGTTAATGGTTTCGATGAGTTTTTGTCGCAAACGTGTAATATCTTCTTCCTTGGAATGTTCATCATCAAGCTGCATCATTGCTTCAATGACAGCAGACTTGATATCTTCAATATTCGTCGGCTTTAATAAATACTTCATAACACCAAGTTCAATTGCCTTTTGGGCATAATCAAACTCACGATAGCTTGTAAGTACAATAAACTTGGTTTCTTTCGTCACTGTTTTTAGCTTTTCAATCATTTGTAATCCATCAAGTTTGGGCATACGAATATCACTAATCACAATATCCGGTTGTAAGTTTGCAATGATTGCCAAACCTTCTTCCCCATTTTTAGCCGTACCACAGACTTTACAATTAATCTCGTCCCATGGGACAAGCTCCTTTAACCCTTTTACAACCATTGGTTCATCATCAATAATAAATATTTGATATTTTCCCATATCTTCTCCTTAGTCTGTCATTGTGTCTGAAATCCTTGGAAAACAAATTGTGATTGTTGTTCCATGGTTTTCACGACTTTCAATCTTTATTTTCGCACCGTCACCATAGATCAGTTGTATTCGTCTAAATACATTTTGCAGACCGACACTTGCACCTTCACCTTTTTTCATATCCATAATTTCTTTTTCTTCATGAATCATACTTTGGATTTTTTTATATTGGACTTCATTCATCCCAATCCCATTATCCCGTATAGTAAACATCAAACGTCCGTCTTCTTTTTTCCCAATAAGTTCAATGAGTCCTTCACCGATGGGTTCTATCCCATGTTTGACCGCATTCTCAAGCAAGGGCTGTAAAATAAGCTTGGGAATAAGGGCGTCTTCAATCTCAGGATCAATATTTTGATGATATTCTAGACTATCTGAATAACGCATTTGAATCAAATACATATATTGATTCACATAACCGACTTCTTCTTTAACCGGAATTAATTTGCGATTTGAGCGATTTGTTGATGCATCCATAAGCTTGGATAATGCTTGAATCATTAAGGCAATGTCATTTTCTCCGGCTAGTTGAGCCCGCCAATTAATCGACTCTAGTGTATTGTATAAAAAATGGGGATTAATTTGTTCTTGAAGCGCTGAAATTTCCGCATCTTTTTTGGCCAATTCTTTGACATATACATCACTTACTAACCGATTAATGTTTTGTGTCATCTTATTAAAGGCATGATAAACAAGGCCAAATTCATCTCGTCTGTTTTCCGGTATTTTCACATCCAAGGCCCCACGTTCAAAGGCTTTCATTTTTGATGTCAATTCTTTCATTGGCTTTAATATAGTTCGAAAAAGAAAGTAAGCCATTAAAGCAAAAAAGGGAACCATTGCCAAATATAGAATAATGACTAGCCGTATGACTTTTTTAGAATCCTGCATCAGCATTTCAGAAGATACAAGGGTGATTAAGGATAGGTCCAATGTTGGTATTTGGTCCGTAATAATATAGTACTCCTCTTGACCCTTCGTCTGGGTATAAAACCCCGGATTTTCTAGACTAAATTCTTGGCTAAGAACTTTATGCGCTTCACTTACACTCCCTTTATTGGCTATGACACGCGAATCTTTGGAATATAAATAAATAGATTCGTCCGTCTGAATATTGATATTTTCCAAAATATTTTCTAAATATTCGGGATCAATTCGATAATACATCATGGCAATGGGTTTAAAGTTATCCTTATGTAGCAACAATTGTGTTAAATACACATTAAACTGCCCCTCTTCATAGCTTGTATAAAACTGAGTTTTCACACTATTTTTTGCCAAATTGGCCATATCTTGAACCGGTATATCACTTCCACTGATGAGTCCTGCTTCTTTTGTATAATATACATGTTGGCCACTTGTATAAAAATAAAGTCCACCTAAATCATAGTTTTTTCTGGCAAAGACAATCGTACTTAAGTAAGACTTAATGTCACGAATAAGATCAAACATCTCAAGTGAGTTTTCTTCTACATTCGGCTGTTTTACTATGACTGCATTAAATGTCGGATCTTGCAACATATATCGAACGGATTCTTTCATGTCTTCAAGCTCTCCACTAATCGAGGACGTTACATGACTCATATTGCTTTGGGCATAGGCAACAAAGCGTTCTTTAATGATGTTGTTATAATTATAGGACGCCATAATGGCCAAGACAAGCATTGGCAAAATTGATACACAAATAATTAATACAATAATTTTTGATTTTAGCGATATGGTTTTCATACGCTTCATAGTATTCTCCTTAAATTCGAAAAAAAGACCCTACTTAAAAGTAACGTCCATTCTGTGCTTAACTTATTATTTTTCACTTTGTTCCGCTTGTGTTTGCATACCTTGTTGGATTAAATAAAAGACGCCGAAAACAATAAAAAAATCGCCGATGCTCATGACCCGAGTTGATAACCTGGGTATATCAATAATGAAAATATCTGCTAATAACCAAAGGTTTGTCGTTTCTGTTAATAGGGTATGCCCACGGTCAAAAATTCCTTCTGCATGCTCTGGTAATTTTACAGGCATTTTTCCATTATTTACGGCGATGACCAAACCATTTAAAAATGTGCCTATTCCCATAAACCACATACCGAAAAAACGCCGATTACTATAACAAACATAGATGATTAAAAGATAGCTTGCAACATGCATGAAAAAAAATCCGCTTTCAGGAATAGATGCAAGGGCAAAAGCAATTGTCTGTAAGGCAAAGGCAACCATAAATAGATACCAATATTGAATCGTTACATTTTCTAGATTTTTCATCTTGCCTTTTCGCATATATCCAAAAAGCATTGCAAGAATAATCCCCTCAAATATCATGCTTCATTGACCCTTTCTGCATTCGCTTGTACTTCCCTTAATTCATCGATTTCTAGAAGATCGCCCTCTGCTTCTCCCACTTTATATCCAGGTCGCGAAAGCACTTCGTCAACAAAGCATTGAACGACTTGTGGATGAAATTGAGTCCCGGCATTGTCAATCAACTCTTGAATGGCATGTTCTTTACTAAAAGCTTTCCGATACGGCCGTTCGGAAGTCATGGCATCAAAACTATCAGCAATCATTAATATTGAAGCTTCAACACTAATCTGATCCCCTGCTAATTGATTCGGATAGCCTTTACCATCATACCGTTCATGATGCTGGATAATAATCAGCGAAATTTTACGCAAGGAGTGTACACTTCCGATAATATGTCCGCCAATACTGGCATGATCTTGAATTCTTCTATATTCTTCATCCGTAAGTTTACCGGCTTTATTTAATATATCATCCGGAATTCCGATTTTTCCAATATCATGTAATAATGCTGCTTTATCAATGGTATCAATTTGATGAGTCGTTAATTTATATGCTTTTGCAATATCCATGGCATATTGTTGAACGCGACCTGTATGCCCACCTGTATAAGCATCTTTTGCATGAAGAGCTTCATTTAAGGCATGAATAGTATCAATCGCCATACGCTGGGAATCATAATAAAGCTTAAAGGAATATCTTGCGAGTAGAATGGGTATAAATAGAATCACGACAATGGACTTTCCATAGGTATAATCTGCAAAAACCAAGAAAATGCCAAGTGTTCCTATGGCTAAAGAATTCACATATGAACCAAAAATATCTTTCAAAATATCCCGCGCCTTAATATCATCGAATTGAATCGAAAAATATTGGAGAAGAATAAATCCATTGATTAGCTCTTCAACGGCTAATGCAACCAGCATAATAAGTGCAAAAATAATAATGTTAAATGGCCCTTGATACAGTTGAAAAAGGACACTGGATAAGGCCATTGCTAAGGATATATTAAAAATATTAAATGCCATTTTATAAGGTGCTGTATTAAAAAAGTGCTGACGCTTATCATTTATTTCAGGAAACGAAAACAATATTCCTACTGTTACAATAATTAAAACATCAAAAGGCGTACCAATAATAGCTGAATAAAGATAAATGGCTGTTCCTACAGACGTAGATGTCCCTGCAGATGAAATTACTACAAAAGATTCTGCGATAATGGCTAGAACTGCCCAAAACAAGAGTTGTCTCCAGTCACTCATTCCAAACTCTTGATAAAAAACATATGTCACTATAACATATATAATGCCTAATATAGTATTTAATATCCTCGTTTTTTTATGTTGTGCATTCATTCGCTAATCTCCTTATACAAAGCCGGCATATTTTTATTAAAATACTCTGTGTGCTGCGCCTGATGCTAATAAAGCCATTGCTAAACTCATTATTATACTTAAAACCTTTTTCATCGATATAGCCTCCTGTGGGTTTTCTCTGCTTCTTTCCGCTAATAAAACAGGCTATATCCGCTTCGCTAATCTAAATATTTTAAAAATAATCATGAAATAGTTTATAAACTTAATAGTATATGCCGGCTTATGGCAAAGTTTATAAAAAACATACACCATAGACTAAATTATAGTCTATTATACCCATGACGACAAGGACTTTTTAATAGGTATATATCCTCATTTTGTTATTATCTTGATTTATATGAAAAGACCCCTACCATCTAGGGGTCTTTGGATACGGACATCGTTGATTCTTTTTCACTGCACGCAGGATGACAAAACATCCACAAAAGGCGCACATTCCGTTTTGAAGTTTTTCACATGCTTCACACTGTAATAAACGTTGTTGATATGTCACCTGTGTACATTTCATCGCATCCGGCATCGTTTCAATATGTTTAAGGATTCCGGCTTGGATATCATCGCTACCTTTTGCAAATGCGTAGCATCGTTTACAAACCACCACTGCTATTCAAGAACAAGTCGAACGACTGAACACGTCGGAAGGGTCATTGTAAATCCGGACTCTTTAAGCTCAACTTGATCAAAGGCTTCTTTTTTTACAAGCTCAGGTTCTTCAAATGTATTATAAGCATCCATTGCACCTGTTATAATGTGTCCAGTTACTTTCTTAGGATTAAAGCCTAATGTATCTGCATCAATGAAGCGTTCTTCATGTAAATCCAGATTACATAATGTTAATACAAGGTGACCGTCCCCATTCACCGATGCAGATTCTGTCATTGCCGGAACCTTTACGCCATCAATATCAAGATCTGGTGTTGCAATATAACTCTCAACCAACTGGTTGTCTTGATGCTCTTGATACATATCAAAGACATGGTATGTCGGCGTTTTAATCATTTTTTCACCTTCTGTTAAAATGACTGATTGAAGTACATTCACCAGCTGGGCAATATTTGCCATTCGAACGCGGTCTGCATGTTTATTGAATATGTTAAGATTAATTCCTGCGACTAATGCATCACGCATACTGTTTTGCTGATATAAGAATCCTGGGTTTGTCCCCGGTTCTACTTCATACCAGGTTCCCCACTCATCCACTACAAGTGCTACACGTTTTTGAGGATCATATTTATCCATGATATGACTATGCTTTGTGACTAATTCTTCCATGCGCCATGTGTTCTTTAACAAACGATAATAATCATTTTCTGTCATTTGGGTTGCTGAACCTTTATCTTCCCAACTATTGACAAAGGTATAGAAGTGCAAGCTTAAGCCATCCATATAGGGTCCTGCAATTTCCATAAGGACTTTGGTCCAATTATAATCATCGACATTAGGACCGCCTGCAATTTTGAAGAGTTTATTATCCCCATAGTTACGGGTATAGGTCTGATATCGGCGATAGAGGTCTGCATAGTATTCCGGTCGCATATTTCCACCACAACCCCAGTTCTCATTACCTACGCCAAAATATTTAACTTTCCAAGCGTCTTTTTGTCCATTTTCTTCTCGAAGTTTTGCCATCGGAGATAGTCCATCAAAGGTCAGGTATTCAACCCACTCGGACATTTCTTGAACCGTTCCGCTACCTACATTCCCATTAATATAGGGTTCACATTCTAAGAGTTCACATAAGCGCATGAATTCATGGGTACCGAAACTATTATCTTCAACCACACCACCCCAGTGGGTATTAATCATTTTTTTGCGGTTTTCTTTGGGTCCGATACCATCTTTCCAGTGGTATTCATCGGCAAAACAACCACCCGGCCATCGAAGCAAGGGCAATCCCATTGCTTTTAAGGCTTCAACAACGTCGGTACGCATACCATCGACATTGGGAATATTCGAATCTTCACCCACATAAAGTCCTTCATATATACAACGGCCAAGATGTTCTGAAAAATGTCCGTAAATATTTCGATCGATTTGTGCTTTTTGTTTTTTTGTATTGATTACATATTTTTGCATAATAGCCTCCTTCAAAAGTTTTGCTTTGTTTCTAAGACTATTATACCAATTTATACAAAGTATAAAATGTCATAACCCACTAACTATTTATCATTTTGTTCTTTTATCATGCGAAAGTTAGGATAATAACTCAAAATCACTTTTCCGACTAAAGCTTCTTGCGAAATATATGGATTTCCCCAAAATCGTGAATCCTCACTTTCATTCCGATTATCGCCTAAGAAGAAATAATATCCTTTGGGAACCACATAGTTTCCATAATCTCTAGGTCGCATGGATTCCTTCAAATAGGGCTCATTAAGTAGAGCTCCATTGACATAAACTTTACTATCACGTATAACCAGCTCATCACCCGGTAGGCCAATCAGTCGCTTCACATAATATTTTTCTTCCCCGTCTTGATCAAATTCAAAGACAATGATGTCGCCTCGCTTTGGTTCATCAAATAGATAGGCTAAACGATTTGCAATCAATCGGTCTTTGACTCTCAGTGTACTTTCCATGGATTCAGAAGGAACATATGCGTTCACAATCAATATATTGTTAACCACATAAGCAATCCCTAATGCTACGACAATCATCTTGCTCCAACTGATGAGTTCCTCTTTTATCTTTGTCTTTTCCATATCTCATTCTCCCATTATTTAATGTCATCTTTTATACGACGGCATAACCGCATTAAATGTTCCATTATATATAACAAAATAATAAGAAAATTGTTACAGTAAAAACACATCTTTATTTTTTTATTTTATAAAAGCTAAAATTGGCCCATCGATACCATTCGATAATCGGCTCACCTTCCTTACTTTCTCCCTTAAATTCAATCTCATGGATATGGTCATGATTGTAGTCATTTAGTGTGATTGATTCCAATGTGTTGACCCCAATATAGGACCCGGTCCATTTTTTCACGAGTTGATTCTCTTCCCACGAAAAGAAGAATGGGCGCTTTGCCCATTCATAAAATTTTGTTTCTGTGATGGTTCCGACATATAGATCCATCTGCCCGTCACCATCTATATCGCCCACATCAATTTCCCATGGATATACCTTGGAAAAGTCATTTTCATAGACAAAATATTTTTGCCCATTTTCAATGCGATATAAGCGAATCCATTTACCCACATCTTGATTTAATTTTTGGCCGTTGGCATCTTCAATCGTCCATAAATAATGCTGACCATCCGTTGAAAAATACTGGGCCGAATCAATAATATCTCGATCTTGATTGAGTATTGTAATTAATAGGATAAGCTCGACCAGTGCAAGGATATATAAAGCAAACTTAGTTATATGCATCCCAATCAACTTCTTTCGGTCTTATAAGAACGTTATTCTCTTCCGGTGATATATACGAAGTCATCCATGGCATCATTTCTAAAATATTCACTTGTTCACCGGTATACTGGCTATAACTATAGTCAGCGTCGACTTCAACTTTTTCAATGCCAGCCATTGGTAACCACTCTTCTGTCGTCATGCGTTTTCCTGATATAAACTCAAAAAAGCTATACACACTTCCTTTGGTCAAGAGTTTTTCCCCGTTCACTTCCACAATCACATAGATTTCATAGGGCATACCTATGGCAATTTGCTCATAATACCCATCTGTGGTTCCTGCAATGTCTACAACCAAGGCCGAACTGTCTTCATCTTCAATCTCATAGCCTTCATTCCATAGCATGGCCATATAAGTAAAGTTTATGTTATCAATAAGTCCACCGATTCGACTTAAGTTTACAAATTCTTCATCGGTTAAATGTTGACCTTCTAATTCTTTAATTGAACAGGTGAGTAACACATCGAGCATTTCTCCCATGTCGACAATTGGACGCAAAACATCATCGAGGTCACTGCGGTCTTGCATCTTTTCTCTCAGATTACTTTCTGTTGTTTTGCTTAACCACAATAGCTTAGCATATAATTCAACGTTTGGCTCAACATAGTGTTTTGTAGGCACTTCAATATCTCCGCCCATTTCCGCCATGACTTGTTTCGAATATAAAATATTATCGTATTTCAACTCTGTAAAACTTCCAAGGGCAGCTGACAAGCTTTTATGGGTCCATCCACGCGTTTGCATAAAGGGTGGCATATTTGAATCCTTTTCAAAACTTTTTGCTGCAGAATCAATGGACCACAACCAACCATGATACAAGTCTCTTTGATAAAAGCCATCATCTAAGTTGGCCACTCTTGTTTTTGCTAAGTTCATCTCTTCATCAAACTCGGGCCATTTTTCATTGGTCGGATAATATGTATATAGAATTTCTTCTGCTTGTTCATGTCCGAAAGCTGTCAATAAATCAAAGGATGAGGGTAGCGGACGCTTAAAGGGTTCAACGAGTGGTTGCATAATCGCAGCATCTAATGTAAACCGTTGTCCCATAAATTTAAATTGTTTTCCTGCTGTCGTTTGGCCTAAAATTTTGGCTACGATTTCCGGTTGACGTAACTTCAAAATCTCTTCTTCAAGTTTTGGATCATATTCCGAATCCACTAGCATCTGTATATTGGGATCTTCTCCATAGACAGATCGAATAAGGTCCACTAAATCTAAAATATGTAAATCATCCGATGTTCCTGAATATAAGCTCGTTAATTCATAGATTGTCATCCAATCATCTAAATCTTTGGCGTCTTCGTCCATTAAAAGCGTGGTCATGATTAGTGCATGTCGTACTTGGTCTAAATGAACGACTTCTTCCGACTCCGAGCCTGTTGTTAACTTGAATCCTGTATAGCCATACCACATCATCCCTCGGAAGAATTTTTCCATATCTTCAGATAATGTATAGTGTCCGCGTACGGTAAACTGTGTATAATCAATTTTTTGTCCGAAAATTTCAGATTCTTCGTAGCCTTCAGCGTTCATAATACGCTCTAGTTCAATCGACACTGTTTCCTTGATTTCATTAGGAACTTCAACATTTTCTCCGAGCAGGGTGTCTGCAACAGCAAAATATGCGACAATTTTTCCTAAAGATTCTTTCATGGGTTCATCTGCTCTTTCGTAGGCATCTAATGACTTTGTCATCATGCTACTTGTCAGTGCTTGAAGCCTCGGTAAGTACTCTGTTAATTCAAAATATTTCATACTCTCTGCATAAAAAATATGATACATATTCAATACAGCATCGGCCGTAATAAACGTCGGGATATCATCATAGTCTGCCATCTCATAAACTTGGTGTAGTTTTAAGGGTGTCGATTGGCTCGGTTTTAAAACGACAAAACCATTGTCTTCCAACATGTCTTCTTGGCCTTTTGTAAATCCCGTAAATTGTTCTGCATTATCTAATGAGCTTAAATCAAAGGAATAGGGTTTTACATTTGGCGAATACGAGGGAAGTGTATACTCAATTTCAGATAGACTTAAGTCATAAGTAGGTTTCCAAGCTTCACTCACTTCTTCTTGATCTACATCTTGATCTGTATTTTGACCCACTTCCTGATCCTGATTGATAACTTCATTCGTATCATCACTTCTTTGACAACTGCTCAAAATAAGAATCATCACCATAATAACTATACTCCAGCGCTTCATCGGCTTCCTCCTCAAATCCTTTACATCTAACGTTTACATTTCTCCTCTATATTTAACGAATGTGTTTTCATCTAACTCCCGAAAGGCTAGTTCTAGTTCTTCTCGTGTATTCATAACAATCGGTCCACCCCAGGCAATAGGCTCATGAATCGGTTTTGCCATAAAGAGTAAAAAGCGAATGCTTTGATCTTTCGTATGCATTACAAAGCGATCTCCTTCTGAAAATAATACGGCTTGTTTTTCTTGAATGAGCTGTTCTTCATCCGTTCCAAATGTTCCGGCCCCTTCGACGATGTAAATAAATAGCTTTTCATCTTGTGGTGTCTCGTAAATCCATGTTTGGTTTGGTTGGACTTGAACATCAAGATAGGTTGCTTTAATAAATTTTCCTTCAAAGGCACCTTTTTGGTTTAAGTAGGTCCCGGATATAATACGCACTGTATGTCCATCACCTTTAAGAATGGGAACTTGATCTTGCTTGATATCACCGTATAAAGGGTTTGTCATCTTATCTTTTGCCGGAAGATTTAACCATAGTTGTGCTCCTAGCATACGCTTAGAAGCCTTTGGCATTTCCTGATGGATAATCCCTGATCCCGCCGTCATCCATTGGCATTCACCACTTAGAATACTTCCTTTGTTACCTAGGCTATCTCCATGTTCGATATCGCCTTCAATTAAATAGGTAATTGTCTCAATACCTCGATGCGGGTGCCAAGGAAAGCCTTTAATATAGTCTTCCGGATTTCTTGAGTCAAAAGCATCCAGCATTAAAAAAGGATCATAATCTTTGGTATCATGATAACCTAAGACTCGAACAAGATGCACTCCTGCACCATCAACGGTTCTTTGACCTTGTGTTACTTTTTTTACACTTCGTATTTTTTGTGTCATAACAACACCTCCTATCCTCATTATACGTGTTATTCCCCTTGTTGAAAAGTATAATTAAGAGTATAATTATAAATAGCAAGCTTTACTATGTTAAGGTAATAAAGGGGGTATCTTATGATAGCGCATAATAATCTAGGCACCGTTTTACGGGAAAATCGTGACTTCATCAGTTCCGATGCCCTCAAGATGCAGTATGCACAAATGCCTGAACTTGAACCGTTTCGAACGCCTGAATTTGACGATAAATCCTTTCGCGACACTCGATATACCGTCTTATATCTTGCCGACTCTATTACGGTAAACAGCCCCAAGCTTTTTAACAGTTATATCCGTTGGTTTATTGATATTCTAAACGGCCTACATTTACCACTATCCTATCTAGAAGTCAGTTTAACCTCAATCGCTTCGGTTGCTAAAACCTATGTGGATGCGAAATATGGGGAAACCATTGATGAATATATCCAACAAGGACTCTCGGTCATGCATGAAAATGGTCCTGTCCCCATGAATAGTAAATCCACTTTATTGACTTGTCATATGGAAAATTACTTAAATTTTTTACTCGAAGGAAATCGACATGCCGCTAGCATGCTTATTGATGACCTTATCGACCAGCAATTTAGTGTCGAACAAATTTATGTAGATATTTTTCAAGAAAGTCAGTATAACCTTGGAAAACTATGGCAATCTAATCAGATTAGTGTTGCTGAAGAACATTATTGCACAGCTTCCACACAGCTAATCATGGGGCAACTATATCCTCTCATTTTTGCAACACCTAAAAATGATCGGGTTTTTGTCGGTGCCTGTATTGGTGGCGAATTACATGAGCTAGGTATTCGCATGGTTTCCGATTTTTTTGAACTTGAAGGATGGAACTCCTATTATCTCGGTGCAAATACACCCTTGCGGGGAATCATCGATACCGTCGTTGCCAAAAAACCTGATGTCATCGGCTTATCGACAACAATGGGGTATCATATCTCTGATTTAATCAAAACTATTGATGCTATTCGAAAGAACCCCTCCTGTCAAACAGTTAAGATCCTTGTTGGTGGATATCCCTTTCTTACCGATCCGGATTTATGGAAAGAAGTTGGCGCCGACGGTACTGCGTCTAATGCAATAAAAGCAATCGAACTAGGTAAACATCTAGTTCAGTTAGAGTCGAGGTGACACTATGTCTCAACCCTTTCACCAAAGTGATATTTTTTTGATTTGTAATGAATCCGGAACTGTTCTCGAGATATATGAAACGAAATTTATAAAATCAACTCCGTTTAAACTCCGACATAATCTTGCCGAGTCAATATCCGAAGATTCTTTGGAACATTTTTTTGATTTTTTACGTCAACTTCATTCTAACGGATTTTCAAATGATCATACCCTAACGTTTACATTTAATAATACAAACAAGTCCTACTTTATGTCTGGTATTGAGCGAAAAAACCGTATTTTTATTTTAACGACACCGATTGATGATCCAAAGTTTCAATTGGATGAAGAACTGATGCGCATTAATAACGAGCAGACCAATCATTATCGTATGACCCTTAAGGAAAGTATGGTCAAACATCGAGAATATGAACGCCTCGAAAATGAGCGTCTTGATGAAATCTCAAAGCTCAATAATGAACTCGTGAATTCACGGCGTGAACTCTCAAAAAAAAATCAACAGTTAAACGCATTAAACGAAAAGCTAGAACGTCAAGCTATACATGATCCAATGACTGGTCTCTTAAATCGTCGCCAGCTCGTTGAACTCTTTACCGAGTCAAAAGAGCGAGCCAAGCGTATGAATATGAAACTCATAATAGCCAGCATTGATATTAACCATTTTAAACAAGTCAATGACCAGCTTGGTCATGCAGAAGGAGACCGTTTACTCATTTATTTTGCTGATTTGGCTCGACAAATGACCCGCCAAGGCTTTGACTATATTTTTCGTGTCGGCGGTGACGAGTTTCTATTTATTTTATTAGACTGCTCATTGGAAAATGCAAACGCTATTTATGACCGGATTAATGCATCTTTTATTTTAGAAAGCTCCATTGCTTCCTTAGCTTTTGGAGCAATAGAAATTGATCCGACCGGAGCAACTACACTTGATGAATGTTTACATATTGCAGACGAACGCATGTATGCACACAAGAAAAAATTTCGTTAATTTTTGAAAGTATTTATAAAAAATACAAGCTTTCCGTCAATGCAAGTAGACCTAAGGATTGTCCATATGCCATTGGCGCAATAATAATATCCTTGTAATGTTGCGCATCCATTCCTATACCTGTTCCTGCAGATACACCTGTAAGTGTCCCCGTTTCATCAACTGCATTTGCAATTCCCTCAATCGCTTTAAGGGCATGCTCTTGATAAGATATATCTAAATATCCACATCGAATACCTTGCAAAATCCCGGCAGCAATTCCTGCAGAACCGGAGACTTCTAAATAACTGGTCGGATCATCTAAGACGGTATGCCACAAACCGCTTGATGCATCTTGGAGTTTAATCAATTGATCGACTTGCGCTAGATAGGTATCTTGAATATATGTAACTATAGCTTGTGGCAGCGTATCTTTCGACACTTGCAAATATTCAATAATTCCAAAGGTAAACCAGGCATTGCCTCGTCCCCAATAGATTTCTCCGAAGTTGTCGTTTCGCAAAAAACTCCAGCCATGATAAAAGAGTCCTGTTTTCTTATCATATAAATACTTTATATGAATAAGTACTTGCTTTAAGGCCTCGTCGCGCCATTCTTTTCGATTATGTTTATGTCCCATTTTATTCAAAAAGAGAACAGCCATAAACAGTGTATCAATCCATAGTTCACCTTCATTAAGCCGAACCCCCATGCGATCACCAATTGCACTGGTCACATGTTGGAATCCGCCTTCTTTCGTTTTTGGCAAATGTTCCATCAACCATTCTGCGCGTTGAACACATAGTTCGTCAAAGCCTTGGTCTCCTATGCGTTTAGCAAGCTCTGTTAAGGTTAAGAAGGGGGCTGTTGTATTAATATTTTGTGAAGGTAGCCCTATGACAATGTTGTCCAGATACCACTGATTTAAAAAGCTGTCATAACGTTTATCATCAAAGTATTCTTGTAATTTTATCAACCCAAAGAGTCCAACACCTTGAGGCCAATCCCATTCTTTTATTCCAAAATCCCGTTCGATAAGCCCTTTTTTATGTTCATCTTCTGATGTTGTTTTATCCTTCTCATTATCTGCTTCACCGAGTGTCATTAATCGTTCAACAACCGCTTCAATTTTTTCCATGATTTCTTGTTTATTCATTATTACTTCCTTTCATATACCCTATATGCTTCTTGAGGCTCTCTATTCGGTCGATAGTACTGATTTTCATAATACCCTAAACGTGTGGTTGATGCAATGATTTCAACTTTATTTTTTCCTGTTTTCCATGCGTCTCCCACATCCCATATATATGGAGCAAATACTTTTGTACCCATATCTTGATCATTCACCCGTAGTGTCGCACTTTGTTGGAAATCCGGATCATCAATTCTAAACCATTGAATCTCGGTTTGACTCCTATAGGTATACTCATAAATGATATCTCCGGCATAATGGGGAATTCCCATTGCTTGATAAGCTGCAAATTTTCCTTCAGTTTTTTTTGCGGTTAACATATATTTTTCATCCTTGAATTGAACCGAAAAACCGCCGACAATATATATGGGGACCAAAACGCCATCCCAGGAATGTTTTGCATTTAGCTGGATTTCTATGTGATTCAAACCCTGTAATAAATAGTGAGTAATGGGTACTTCATAGCCATCCTCTGTAAGGTTCTTATCTTGAATAATTTCCTCTTGATCAAGGTAGTGCCCGTTAATCCCAATCGACCACTGGCCACGTATTCCTTTTTTTTCAATGCGAAGTTTTATTGCTTGACGATTTTCAAGAATGAATTGTGTTCTATATCGAGCTTGGATTTCTGAAAAAAGCAGTTGCTTGGGTGTTCCAAACTGATCATGGCGCTTAACCGGGAGCATAAAGTTACCCTCTTCAAGCTGATCAATGATTGGTTTCGCCTTTACTGGATGGCTTTGACCTTGCAGGGTTAAATCCCATGTATCGATACGCAAGGCATTTTCTCGTACTAAGTCAAACCGACAGGATTCTTGGCTATCAAAAACCCATGATGCTTCTTCATCAAATACATACGCTTGATTGACTTGTCCATCCTTGATAAGCAGGCTTTCAAATGGCTGTAAGTGCATTGTATTAAGAAGGTGACCTTCTTGATTCATCAACTGGACTTCCCCTTGAAAGATGCCGGTATTGACTAAAAAATGATACTCTGTCTCTTCTTTTTTCCATGCAATGGCGTAAAGGCCCTCAACGTTTCGTCCTTGGTGAAGGACTTGAAGTCTTGGAATCTTTAGGTCAATACACTGTTGTAAAATCCCATCCAAGGACATCTTATCGGAATCAACAAGGAGCCTAAATAGATCCTCCCCATAGCCAAGACCTTCATCCAGTTTGACACACTCTTTGGCAAGAGAGGGATCCATGATATAAAAATCGTAGCCGGCTTGAAATAACTGTTGTTGCAATTCTTCAAAAAGCTTGAGTCTATTTTCCCGTTCTTCTTTTGTTTTATATGTCCACGTTGATGTTATCGGGTCAATTAATGCAAGTTGAATATGCCGTCGACCATCCTGCATGGCAGAAGCGATGGTTTGAACATAGGTTGACAGATGTTTCTGATGTTGATACCAGGGCATTTGAAAAAAACCGGATGGGGGCGCATCGTGCTTGGTCAATCCTTGAGCGTTGCCATAGTAGGCATGATTTACAAAAAGTGTAATCCCTTGTAAGAACAGCCAGTCATAGGTCCACTTCATATCTTGAATCTCCAGTCCCCATCCAATACTATGAAAAGACTCACATAAAGCGCTCTCTTTTTGATAAAAATGAGCGGCTGAAGCTGCGATTTTCCCATTGGCTCGATACCGTCGGCTAAACAAGTCCGGTTTCGTTCCAACTTTTTGATGTCCTGCATCAATGCCGGGAATATCCATATATGCAAGTTGATGACTTCGTAAAATGGGCTTTTCACCGATATATTTCAAGTTATTTTCATGACACCATGCTTGAATCTTTTTGTCGTAGGATTCTATGAAGCCCTCAACTAGGCAATCATAATAATCATAACGAATCGTTGCTGCATCCTCATGACTATCTAAGATTAACGCCGGAAGCTCCTCAAGTAGATCTCTTCCTGTTGCCTCACGATAGATCTTTGGCATACGGGGGGACCAAGGTATTAATCGATCTTCATATCCTGTGGGATGAATTTCATCAGTAAAAAAACCTTGAATGGTTGCTCCGAAGTGTTCACTTAGCTGATCTTTATAAAGCTCATGGGTCGTTTCAATGAAATAATCAACGGCATCCGGATTCATTGGGTCAACAAAATAATCATAATATTTATGGCCCCGAAGGGGTACCTCCATGAAAATAACAATTTTATACAAACCTTTAGGGACTTGTAAATCTAACTGATAATATGCATCACAGGCTAAAAAGCGTTTTTGATTATAGGCTGTTAGTCCTACTTCGTGATAAACTTCTTCTCGAAATAAACTTCCAATTTGTGACTGAATATCAATGCCTTCCTTTAGGTCAATCGAGTCTTCTTCACAAACTATAGGAAATGCCTTCGCATAAAGCGGCCTTCCCCACTCTAATTCAAAAGAGTGGTCTTGTGCTTCCGATTTTATTTCGTGTGTATATATGTGAGGGACGATATGCTTGGCTTCAAACTCCGGATGATCAAGAACCACTTTGCCTCCGGATATACCACTTGGATAGGGTTGCTCATCATATAGCCATACAAGCATTTGGTATTTTTGGGCTTCTTCAATGGCAAGTCGCACACGATCAAACCATTTTTGAGATAAATACGGTATGGTCAAGCCTTGCCTGGCACACAGAACAAAGCCTGTGATGCCTTGTTCATCCATTCTATAAATTTGTTCTTTGATTGTCTTTTCATCCATGTCACCATTCCAAAACCAGAATGGATGTATACCATAACTCATTATCTATCCTCTTCTCTATAGATTATTTAACCCCGGCTCTATAGCCACCTTATCTCCATCCACATCTAGCCATAATGTGAGATGGGATGCATTGAGCACTTGGGTTCGTTCTGTATTAAATTGGAGACGATCAAGGGCTTTCATATAATCAACGATTTCAATATTTGTTGCATACCATATATCTTCTTTTCCGCCGACCGTCCGACAAATCTCTTCAATGATTTCCCAGTTATTATCATTGTCAAACTCATAACTGTGTCCCCAAATATAGAGCAGATATAGATATTGGGTCTTATGCAAATTAACAAATTCCTTGGCACGTTCTAAACCATGTTGATTGTGATGACAGGTTGCCTGCCATTCATGAAAATCTTTCGGCAGTTTAAAGCTTTGGTGTCCTCCGACTATGCGTGAGTACTCAATACCTAATTGAGGTAATACCTCCATGATGCGCTGGTTATAGGATCCATTCGGATAGGACATTCCTCGGACCGGATAACCCACAATCTTCTCTAATTCTTTACGATCTTCCATAACTTGAACAATGACCTCTTCCTTTGGTGATCGTTCAATGGTTGGATGGGTATATGTATGGGCTGATACTTCATGTCCTTCATATAATTCTTTTATTTCATCTTTGGGAATACGATCTTGCTCTCCAATGAGTCCTGCATTAAGATGAAATGTTCCTCGAACTCCATAACGATTCATAATCTCGATTAAGCGTCGGTCTGCACATTTCCCATCATCGTAACTTAAAGTAAACACTTTATGCTTTCCTTCCGGAAAACAGTAATATATTTTTCGCATTTATCATCTCTTCCTTTCAAATACATTTTTCCAATCCATATCACTAGCATAATAGAACTCTGGGTAACATGGCTGATTATAACAATTATTTTGCCAGGCAATTCCGGTTCGATATTGAATATCATGCATCAGGGTGTATAACTTATGTTTCGTTAATTCTGTATTCGTATAGATTCTTACACCGGAATTATCTGCTTTTCTTAAGACTAACTCTTCTCTAAAATCACCAAATAAGTCGGCAATCAGACAAGGATTTCCCTTGGTTCCATTATTGGTCGCCATGCCTTCGGGTTTAAGCATCACACCATGTTCATTATCATGAATGACACCGGAATGGGTTTCATGAACATAATCGACACCGTCCAAAATCTGTGTTGTCAAATCCCCTGACCACCGAATGGATTGATTGGTTCCAAGTAAAGGTAGGTCCAAGATGTTCCCGTAACGATCGAAGGTCTCACGTACCCATACTTGTAAGCCACGACTTTTAGGATCAATGTCTCCAATCATACATCGGCCTAGGTCTGTTTCTGCATATTCTCCGAAAATAACTTCACCGCTTTCTGCATCCCGAAGAGCAAATCCGTATGGCGCATGCTGTGCACCTTCAAACACACTAAAAATCTCTAGTCCGGGCTTATCCGGGTTAATATTGGCTACGTGCATGGCATCACCATGACCGAGTTTTGCTTCTTGTCCATTCGGAAGATGTCCATAACTGCTATAAAGAAGGGAACCATCGTGATCAATAACGGCCGCTCCATAGATAATCTCTTGATATCCGTCACCATCCACGTCTGCCATAGCCAAACTATGATTTCCTTGACCGGCTAACTTACCATAAATCGGATCACTCCCTTGATGAAGATGGGCTTGATCATTGAAGGGATTGTCCATCAGAACATGACCGGAATCTATGGAAAAGTGCTCATGATGTCGTCCGTTTTTAAAGCGGTAAGCCACCAGAGTTGTTCGTGTATAATATCCCCTTGCCACAATAAGATATGGATTTTCTCCATCTAAGTAAGCCACTCCGGATAAGAAGCGATCGACACGATTACACGGTTCAATACGTGCCATGGCATAATCTCCCCACATCAGTCCGTCGTCTTGGCGACCAAACTTAAATAAAATTGTCTCAAGTTCTTGACCATCACCGGCAAACATGGTTAAGTATTCCGGTCCTTCATATATAAAACCTTCAAAAGCTTCTAGATGATTTTTTTCACTTCGACTGGGTGCATATTCGTGTATAAAATAGTCCACTAAGGCCCTTGCATCATCACGATTTAATGGATACGAATAACGTGTAGGTATGCCAAAACATGTTTCAAGTGTTTTGGGCCATCGTCCTGCAAGGACTTCCGGGTGCTTATACCACCCCATAAAAACTTGGACTAAGTGATTCTCATAGTCTTTTGCACTGCATACATAATTATCGTCATGAGTAACTCCTTGGTCTTTATCCGATTGAGGTAGTCTTATATAGTCCACTGAAGCCACACGGCCATCTTCATGGTACCGTGTCATTCGTGTTCCGGGAGCGGTCTTGACCGACATCTCCGCTTTGCCGTCACCATCAAAATCATAAACCATAAACTGGGTATAATGAGCTCCTGCACGAATATTAAGACCCATATCCAGTCGCCATAGCAAGCGTCCGTCAAGTTTATAGCAATCAATGAAGCACTTGCCTGTATAGCCTTTAATCGAGACGTCATGGGAATTACTCGGGTCCCATTTTACAATGTATTCATACTCGCCATCACCATCCACATCTCCCACACTCATATCATTGATGGTATAGTGATAGGCCTCACCTGTTGGGGTGATACCGGGTTCAGGTATTTCCATAGGTATATCGATGTAATTGCTGCCCGATACAAATGAACGAACGCCTTTACACTGTTCACCTTCCTGACCTTCAAAAACAGGTGCAAGTGCATATTGATCTTCAGAGCTTCCTTCACGGTCAATAAAGTTTGTCGAATCCCTAATCGTTGCATACCTTTCCCCGTTTTTATAGACTATAAAATCATGTCCGGTTAATCCGGTCTCACTATATCCATTGACTTCATCACGCATCAACCGCCAACTTAAAAAAATCCCGTCTGGGCATTTTGCTGCGATAAGTCCGCGATTCAAAGCCTCTAATTGCTCCTTAAACTGTCCTTGTACTGGTGTTCTTAATACATCACTGACCATAACTTCTTGGCCCTTGTCATCAACCATTGCTATTTTTATATAATGCGGTACATGGGTCGATTTTTGCAAGGTATATTCTGTCTCCAACGTTTTACCCATGCGTTTAAAAACCATCGTATCATGATTATAGTCTGCCCAATATACATAATAGGTAGCATTGTCTTTAATAGGGTTCCATGTGACAGTTACCTCTTGGTCTTGAACTTCTTTTATCTCTAATTTTAACATAAACCTCACCTTCTATAGCATAAAAGGGCCATCAAAAGATAGCCCTTTTTCTATACACTTTGATTAGTTGTGTTGCGCGTTGATTTCTTCTATAACCGCTTGGCCACCTTGTGTTTCCCAGTTAGCCCATGCAGCTTGAAGTCCATCTTCATCAATCTCGCCACTAATGTATTGTGTACGGGCATTATCAATGATTTCATCAAGGTTGGCACCACTGAGAGAATAGGTCTCTGAGTTTACAATATAGGCTGCTGCCGGGTTGAACACGGCGTAATCTACATTGGATGCTTTGACTTCTTCTTCAATAATCAATCGTTCTGTCATTTCAGGTCCGATATCTGTGGCTTTCATATTCGGAATATATGCAACCGTTTGGTTTAATGCTGCAAACGCTTTCGCCGCGACGGCATCACCCGCAACTAAATTCTCTAAGTTTCCATTTTCATCTTTTTGCCAATGAATTCCTTCAAGACCATACGATGAAAGTGTAATCATTGCATCATCCGACATTTTATCTAAGAAGTTTAAGCAAGCCGCAACATCTTCTTCTGTTTTCGCCGCTTTTGTAATCACAAAGAATCCATTGTATCCGGATGTTGCTAGGGTTTTGTCATTAATCGTACCCACTAAATTCATTGTAGCAAGTTCATAAGACGTTCCATCAACTGCAGGAATCTCATTATTTACAAAATAATCCCAGATACGTCGTGAACCATCTAATACATCAATAAATATTCCACACTCACCATTTTTCACATCGTCTTGCCATGTTGCTGTATCTCGAACCGCCCAGTCTGCATAGACTAAACCGTCATCATACATTTTTTTCATCCATTTTAGTGCTTCCATATATTCAGGTGTTTGATGGACCGGAACTAGCTTGCCATCAACTTCTGTCCATTCATTTCCTACACCAAAATACGTTTGAACCACATCAAGGGGTCCTGTATATTTACATAGTGACAATCCATAGGTATCATCTTCACCATTTCCATCCGGATCATTGTATGTAAATTGATACATCATATCGTATAAGTCTTCGATTGTTTCTGGTTCATCAATGCCTAATGCTTCTGCCCAGTCTGCACGATATCCCATACCTAAACGTCCAATGGGTCGGGCACGATAGACACCAATTAATTGATCGTTGACGGTCAGACTTTTATTTACATTTTGATTGGCTTGTGATAAGTTTGGATATTTTTCTGAATCAAACATAAAGTCATTTAAATCCCAAAAAGCCCCTGCTTCAGCTGCACTTGTAATTGCTGATGTCATACTTGGCACTGCAATAATCATCGGCATATCATCCGGTGAAGCTAAAGTTAAGCCTAAACGCTCGTCATAGTTGTCACTTGGTACCCAAGAAAAATCAACCTTTGTTTGTGTATGCTCTTCCATGGTTGTCACAACCTCTTGTGCGTGATCTCCTGAAAGTGGACTTCCTTCAAAATCAAATGTCATCATTGAAATCTGTGCTAATCCATTTTCATCACTGGCAGATGCATTTTCTGTTTCATTTAATCCTGAGTTTGAACCTTTGCTTCCCTCATCATCTTTTCCACATCCTGCAAACATTGAAATTATAAGTGCTAGAGCTAAAATAAGTGTTATTGATTTTTTGAACTTCTTCATAACGTCCTCCTTAAATTTATGATATTTATAGTGTAGGGTATTAGCCTTTAACAGCTCCTACCATTACGCCCTTGGTGAAATATTTTTGAACAAAGGGATAAACAATGAGAATTGGAACTGTCGCGACCACCGTTGCCGCCATTTTTACAGCCTTATCTGGTGGCGTTCCCATGATATCAAAATCCATTCCATCTGCTTGTACCCCAGCTGCCAATAAAACAATACGTCGTAAAACAATTTGCACGGTTTCCTTATGCGTGTCCTTTAAGTAAATCATCGGTCCGAAATAGTTGTTCCAGTGACCTACTGCATAGAACAGAGAAATCGATGCAATAACCGGCTTCGATAAGGGAAGCACAATTTTTGTGAAAATTTGTAAGTCATTACATCCATCAATCCGTGCTGCCTCTTCAAGCTCTGCAGGTAACTCTTGAAAAAAGTTTTTAACGATAATCATATTAAATGGACTAATAGCAACCATTAAGATTAATCCGGCATAGGAGTTGTAGAGTCCAATTTCTTTAATCCATAAAAATGTCGGTATCATTCCTCCATTAAATAACATGGTAATTATAACCATATTCAAGAAAAACTTCCGCCCACGTAGATGTGATTTGGCTAAGGGATAGGCAAACGTTGTTGTAAAAAACATGTTGACTGCTGTTCCCACGACGGTTAGAAAAATCGAATTTTTTAATCCGTTAAAGATTTCTCCGGTTTCAAAAATATATTTATAGGCATTGGTTGAAATCACCGTTGGAATAATAAAGAAGGCTTTTTCCGTAAGCTCTTGTTCTGTTGCGAATGAGCCTGCCAGAACATAAAGAAAGGGAAGTAATGTTCCTAATCCGGCTAACCCTGCAACACTGTATATAATCATATTCGTTACACAATCTGTTTTTGACCCTTTGATTTTGTTTTTGTTTGATCGAATGACTTGTTCTGCCACAATACACTCTCCTTTCTAATAAATTCCTGATTCTCCAGCTTTTTTTGCCAGTTTATTTGCACTTAATACCATAATCATACCGACAACCGATTTAAATAATCCGGTTGCTGTACTGTAAGAGTACTGAGCATTAATTATTCCCTTTGTATATACATAAGTATCAAATACTTCTGCTACTGAACTGTTTAACGCATTTTTCATTAAAAAGATTTGCTCAAATCCTGTATTGAGTATTGACCCAACTCTTAGGATAAGCATAATAATAATTGTTCCTCGAATGGCCGGTAACGTAACATGCCACATCATCTTCCACCGTCCGGCTCCATCCACCCGTGCCGCTTCATATAAACTTACGTCTACACCAGCCAGCGCCGCTAGGAAAATGATGGTTCCATATCCTGTTTCCTTCCAAATACTTTGTCCGATAATAAGACCTCTAAAGTACTCCGGTTTACCTAAGAAGTTAATGGTTTTACCGGTTAACATCTGAACAACTTGATTAATAATACCATCGTTAATGTTTAAAAGTTGATAGGTTAGACTTGCAACGATAACCAGTGAAATAAAATGCGGAATGTATATAAAGGTTTGTACTGTCCGTTTATACTTCTGATGTTTGATTTCATTTAGTAACAAGGCTAAAACAATGGGTGCAGGAAAATAGAAAATCAGACTTAACATTGAAATCCCTAATGTATTAATCAGTACTCTTGGAAAGTCCGGACTTGTAAACAGCATCTTAAAATAGTATAATCCCACCCATTCACTTCCGGATAAACCCGAAAACGGATTAAATTTTTGAAATGCAATAATTATTCCACCCATGGGTATATACCGAAAGATAATCAAATACATAAGCCCCGGAATTAACATTAAATACAACCATTTATGTTGTTTAACATACTTTAACGTTTCCTGCTGTGATTTTTTTGTTTTTTTAATTTTTGGTAACGGTTTTACTCTCGTCACCACAGCGCCATTTTGATCCATGATATCCTCCTTTTACGTTTGTGCTTCGTCTGAACTAAAGATATCATTCGATAGATGTTACATCAATACTCATTATCTTGACACTTTTTAATTATTTTTTTGACACCCCCGTATTTATAGGCTTTAATGCATATCAATAATCACCATCACGACAACAAAAATACACATAATCAATAAAATGATTATGTGTATTTTATCCTCCAACTATTTTGATTTATTCTTTTTTCGATATTTTCCAGGAGTTGTTCCTTCCATCCGGCTAAAGAAACGTATGAAATTTTGTGCATTGGTATAGTTTAATTCTTTCGCGATATCGGTTATTGTCATGCTTGTCGTCAACAATAACTTTTTGGCCGCTTCTAGTTTATATTGGGCAACATACTCCGTAAATGTTGAATTCTTTTCAACTTTCATAACTTTCCATATATAGGTTGTGTGATAATTTAATCGATCTGCACACTCATTTAACGTGATATCCCCACCGGTTTCTTCAATTAACTCCATGATTTCTTGAATTATTTCTGACGACTTACTTGTTCTAAACTGATTTAATCTCTCAATAATCGGAACAACCAAGCCATACTTATAAAAACTTCTTAAACGCTCCAGGTCATAGATCTGATTCACGCTTTGATAGACGCTTGCTCGTCCTCCGGTAAAAATCTCATCCGGAGAAATTCCGGCTTCAATCGTTACCATCAATATCTCATCCATAAAATGATGTATATAGAATTGCTGCTCCATCTTGGCCACTTGATGATCAATGAGATGTTGAACAAATTGGTCGACTATTTCAAAGGCTTTCTCTTGGTCACCATTATCGACAGCCGTTTTAATCTCACGCTCCATTAATCGGTCATAGACACGGCTTTCATAATTTCGCTCTATATCCGTATAGAACATGACGCCTTCAAAATCAGACGACGTATTCTTTTCATGTAAGACCTCATTATTCTTAAGCGCTTCAATTCCTTCACTATGAGCGTTTCTAAACTGCTTTAAGTCGGAATATACGGAACTGACTCCCACTTTTATGGCAAACTGATATTCCATTTGCACAAAAATATCAATCCCTTTATACACTTCAATCGCCTTTTTTTCTAAGTCTTTAGAATCATTATCTGTGACAACAACGGTGATAACCCGGGAATTGCTTGCCGGTGGCATGGCTAATCGGATTCGAATCTCTTCCGGTATGTTTTCCATGACTTGTAGACGTAATGCATCTTGCTTCATCTCATCATAATCTTCATTCATAAGATTTTTAAGACCGATTGTCATGACTAAATAATAGTCTTGCATCCCAATACCTAATTGTTTCACATACATATCGATTTGTTCAGAGTAAAGCGTTCCGTTGATTAATCGCGTCATAAAGAATTCACATAGTTGGGACCGTTGATTTTCAATGGTTTGCTCTAAGGCTGTATTACTGTCCACTAAACGGTCAACACTTCCTGAAATCCGTGTAAAGTCATCGGTGTAATTTTGCTGAAGTATTCCGGTTGCTTCTGTGACGTAATCACTCAAATCATGTACCGGGCGATAGATAGCTCGCGTAAATAGGCTTGCTAAGATACTAATTAAAGCAAACCCTAGTACAACTGCTATCGTCATTAAAACAATATTTGCGGCACCTTCATTAACGCGTTGTGTTCCCCATGCCACGTAATAGGTCCAGTCAACAACATCGGATTTTAGGCTTCCGATTTGATATGTATTTTTAGCATTCAGTGTGATTTGTGATTGTTGGTCACTCGACGCATCTCTTTGCAAAAGGACTTCAGACAAGTCTGAATGTGTACTGTAGACCAGCTTTCCGTCACCATCAATAATCATAATCTCGACATTTGCTTGGTCATCAAGAACCACTGAATTAATACGGTTTAAGTCAACATTTACCGTTAACATAGAATTTTTTTCATTGCGTGTAACCGGTAAATTTACATAATAAAGAACACCTTCTAAATCGATTTCTTCACGTCGAAGATTCTGATGTGTTACTTGGTCCATATGATTAACCCAACCTTGATCATCACCTTTAAAGGCCTTCACCTCATCCGGATTAAGACTCAAAGAAAAAGGATACAATCCGCGATTACTAAGAACCCAACCTGTATCCCAATTAATAAATGTATATCCGGTAATATATTCAGATAAATAATAGGTGCTTTTTAATGTGTCTTGTGCTTTTGTTAATCGACTATAGTCCGAATACCAAATATCTTCATTCATCAACCATTCAATTTCTTCCGTTTGCACCGCTGCCAAATAATACTTTCGTATACTATTCATGGTTGAATCCATACGTATCTTTAGCTGCTTGGCTGAAGAATCTATGGTTAGATTCACTTCTTTGTTGATTCCTATGCGATATGTATTATATGAATATATACCCAAAATTATAATAGGTATAACCGCACTAATCATCAAAAACAAAAATACTTTTGACCGATAACTAAGGTGTCTAGTTCGCTCCATGATATACTCCTAAAATAGTTTTCTTATTTCTAAAATACTTATATGAATAGTATCATGTTTTTATTGTTTTCACAACTTATTTATATGTAGGTCTAGGTGTTTCAACTGTTCAATGAACAAATGGCTTTTTTCATTTCGAATAAACTCGCCTTCAAGAACTGCTGTTAATGTTTTTAATATAAGATGACTCCGTTTATCTGTATGATTCGAAATATTTATTCCTTCGATTTCTTGAATCGGAATAACAATCTGTCGTTCATCATTGCGCATAAATATGGTCATATCCTCTATTTCTACATAAAATTTTTGCATTTCAAATAGCCCTGATTGTATTTGAATTTCCATCATAGCAACTCCTCCTTACACCATCACATAATTAGCGTATCAGATATGTTACTAAAATGCATTGGATGACAATCGGTTGGCATTGACGTTTTTGTCAATTATTGCTTGAGCTGCTAGGTTAAGCTTTTTGTTAATGTGTCCAAAACGTCTTCCCTGTCATATCCATGAGGCATAACTTTTTCTGAAAGGTCTTTAATATATCCCGCAAAGGCTTGACAAAGCATTGGATGTTCAAATTGAAAAACTGTCAATGGATCATCTGTTTTTATGACAAATGCACGATTTTTCTGTTTAAGAAGAATTTCAACATTTTCAAAAGGCGCCTCAGGCAAAACATAAAACCGATATGACGTATGCTCACGAACCAACTTACGAACATATCGAATATGTTCTTCATATTCTTCACTTGTGTACTCAACGCTCCCTCCGATAAGTGTTTCAGGAAAAGGGCTTCTTACTTTTGACGAAAAGATATGCTCATCTGAATATAAAGGCATCAATTCCACAACTTCCCCTTCTTCTATTTCTCTGTGAAAAATTCGAACTTGATCTTCATATATTTCACTTAGAACATTTCGAATATGTTCATCACATTGTGTTCGTGCCAGCATCTTTTCAAAAACTTCCTGTGGCATGGTGGATAGGGGTAATGTTGCCCTTAGATAAACAACCTTCTCTTGATGTTTTGACAGCGCTTCGATAAACTCTTTATAGGTTAGCATATTATCCATTTTATATATTCGTAGTAAAGGGTTACTTTCGTCAAGTAGCGCTTTAAACTGTTGCATATGATATTCAATGCGTTTTTGATTATTGCAGTAAAGATATTCTGCACTGTCTTGGGTTCCTACAACCATATTTGCATCAACACTGCAGTGTCCGGGAATAATAAATTTTGTTTGATAAAAACGTTCTGATTTTTTTTCGCAATAATAAGATTGTATTTGTCCGCTCATATATAAAGGCAACCATTTTTGAATGGCTTCAAACATCTCCGGCATTGACCGTTCAATATTGTGGACAATCCGAATATGATGTCCTTTTTGTAATATGATACCCATTAGAAGTGCCCATAACTTGGAAAATTCAGGATCTTGACGCATCCACTCCATCGGTTGATTTGAATATAAGTATAGTGTTATCGGATTCGAAATCGTTATCGCTGTGAGAAGGAATTCCTTAACCGCATTTCTCAGACCTTCTAGCCCATAGTAAGCTTGGCTATGGTTTTCTTTGGAGTGCGCCATCTTGAGTGTGTGTTCTATTAAATCTTTAGGTAGTGATACATTGTATTGAAATGTATTTAAGTGATTTAGTAGTTCATCTGTAAAGGCTTTATCTTTTTCTTCTTGTTCTACGATGAGATATTGTTTCAATGCCTTTGTTAGTGTCTCGGACGTATCTACTTGTTCTTTTGTAAAATATTTTCCTAATGAAGCTATTCGCGCATCGTGGGAAAGGGATATGGCCCGTTCTGCTAGCCAATCACAACATTGTATAGGAAACCAGCTCTCTTTTGAGGGAATACGCATTCCGGTTCGAAATCGACTAACCAAAGAGGCATCCACATGTAGCGCACGAGCCAATCGGATATTGGAAACATCTAAGGCTCCCATAAGTGCGTCAAGTCGATCTGAAAACGCATATAAATTCTGGTCTTTTTCTACATTTTCTTGCATTTTATTTGATTTTGGTAATGCTACTTTCATGTTTTTGTACAAAAGCATTGTGACATCTTCGGGATTTTGACTCGGTTCAAATCCACAAATCAAACAGAGTTCGTCAAGACGATTGTTTTCTTCCGCCATGTTTACAATCCCCGTAGCCAGTTTTTTTAATTGTTTTCCATCTGTTGCCGGTTTTCTTGCACCACTTCGATACCGACTAATTAATGATGCATCCGGTCCTCCGTGTTTGGCAATGCCTATATTCGTCAGTTCAAGTTCCTTAAAAATAAGATCTATTTTTTCGATAAAACCCCATTGAAGCTCTTCCATAGCTAGCACCTCCTAAATTTATAATAGCATAATTAAAATGACAAATAAACATGAATTTGTCATTGCATATGAATTGTCATGCCTAGGATTTGTCATGACTTCGTATTATAATGTAACTATAATGAAAGGAGGCTCTTCTATGGCAAAGAAAAAATTCGGTTATGGTAGTTTTTACTGTTGGAATTGTGGTGATGCCATTGAAAAAGGAACAAGCACCTGTCCAAATTGTCATGCACTTTATGAAGGTGACAAACGCTACGGAAATATTCCTTTAAACCAAGCAGGTGGGATTGGATGGTCAAATCAAACGAATCACCCACGTTTTAAAGAATACGCATCAAAAAACAAAAAATACAGTATTGTGTTTCTAATCATCATCAGTATCATTATTCCCTTTATTATTCTTATTGGAGACGATGTAACTTTTGACGCTGAAATGATTGTTGTTATTCCTAGTGTTCTCCTTATTGTTTGGCTTTTTGGCATAATTTTTATGCATTTTCAGTACGGACGGAAAAAACCCGAATGGGACGGTATCGTCGAGAATAAATTCAGTGAAAACAAGAAGCGTTATGATAAGAGCAACAACCGAACAGTTTATTATACAGCTTATACCCTTGTCTATAAACGACAAGATGGCAAACAAATCAAGCACACAAGCCAAAGCTCAAATGAATATGACACTTTTCAAATTGGCGAACACGTTCATTATCATGGCGGAAAGTACTGTAAAGGTCTTGAAAAATACGATAAATCTCATGATCGTGTATTAAATTGTATTGCTTGCGGTTATAGTAATGATGCCCGAAATAATTACTGCGAACGTTGTGGGTGTCCCATTTTGAAAGGTCAACCTGTGACGAAGTAAAATAAAAACTAAGGAGGTTCCAATTATGTTTTGTCCTCAATGTGGTAATGAAATTTCTGCCCAAGCGTCTTTTTGCAACAATTGCGGTCGTCCTATGAGTCAAAAGCCTGCTGATTCCAATGTTACAACGATGGCAACCGACCGACCGGTTCCACCCGTCATGCGACCAACTCCAACTCCTGTGGCTCCTGTTCAGCCAAATGCTTCACAACCTTTCGCAACGCCTGTTGTCCCACATCCAAATTCAAATCCCATTCCGCCTCATCCCAACGCAAGTATATCGAATGGTTCCATCGGAAATCAGGGTATGACTTACGGACAGTTTGTTGTTGCTTTTATTTTATTTTCAATACCCATCGTAAATATTATTCTAATAATAAAATGGGGCTTTCTATCTGCTCCGACGTCAACCCATAAAAACTTTGCACGAGCCATTTTAACCTTTGCACTCATTAGCTTCATCATTATGCTATTGTTTAGTTTATTCGGTGGTGGACTCTTTCTAAACATTTTCTAGGAGGCGATTCTATGATTTTTGCATTAATTTTTGCTGCTTTTTTTCTAATTATTATTCTTTTTTTGATTACAATTGCGGTTATATACAACGGCTTAGTCAAGTTACGTAATCAATCTGACGAAGCTTTTTCAACTATGGATATCTATCTCAAGAAGCGTTATGATATGATTCCTAATCTAGTAGAAATTGTTAAACAGTATGCAACACATGAACGTGAGACACTTGAGAAAGTCATTCAAGCACGTAATATGGCAATGACGTCACAAACCTTTGAACAGCGCACACAAAACGAAAATATGTTGTCTGGCGCCTTAAAATCTCTGTTTGCTGTGTCAGAAAATTATCCTAATCTAAAAGCAGATACAAGTTTTTTAAATCTTCAAAATCAATTGGTTGCATTAGAAAACGATATTTCTCAATCCAGAAAATATTATAATGGCGTTGTCAAAGTCATGAACAACAAAGTTGAAATGTTTCCGACCAACCTTTTTGCTGGGATTCTTGGATTTAAGCGCTATCCATATTTTATGGCTGATGATTATGAACGTCAAAATGTTCAAGTTCGTTTTTAGATATATCGATATTAGGCAAGGAGGGATTACATGAATAAGCTAGGTCTAAAAAGAATCATTCCACTGTGGATTATATTAACCTTCTATCTGTCACTATCTGCATCTGCTGCTGAGTATGCCTATGAAATTAATTACATGTCTGTCGAACTTGATGTACACAGTGATAATAGCTATACCATTCGCGAGGTCATGTCCGTAAATTTCCATGAAGAACGTCACGGACTCATTCGTCAAATTCCGCGAAAAACCAATAAGGGTGCTCCGGTTGCTATTCGTAATATTCAAGTTGACGGAGCTATGCATTCTGTTGAATCCGATGGCGATTGGCTAAATATCCGCATGGGCGATCCTAATCAAACCATTATCGGACCTCAACAATATATTATTAGCTATGAGTATAATATTGGGGATGATCGTTCATTTAGCAAAGATGAGTTATACTTCAACTTGATTGGTTCGGACTTTTCCGTTCCTATTCAGGCTGTTGATTTTAAAATTACCATGCCCTTTCCTTTTGACGAAGAGGCTATTAATTTTACCCATGGCACTTATGGGAGTACCGATAACACCGGCGTAGCTTTCAATGTAACTGGTCAAATCATTCAAGGTTCTACCTTAATGGAACTTGAGCCCAACGAAGCATTAACTATCGCACTTCCCTTGCCACAAGGATATTATGTTGATGCTCCTTCGCCAAGTCTTTGGCCTTACTTAATTATTGTTTTTCCACTGATTTTCTTCCCCCTCGGCTTATTTCTTTGGTTAAAAAAAGGGCGAAAAACCCAAGCGATTCCAACCGTTGAATTTTATCCCCCAGCCGATACAACTAGTGCTGATGTTGGTTATCTTATTGACGGGCGACTCTCTGCGTCTGATGTCACATCACTACTGGTCTATTGGGCAGATCATGGTTACTTAACCATTCGCGAAGAACTTAGAAAAAAAGCCTTTCGACACGTCAAAGTTTTTTGGTTCACCAAACTACGCGACCCTGGGAATGATATGAGGGAATATGAACGTAACCTTTTTACTGCTTTATTTTCTCATGGTGATGGCACCCAAGTGAGCACCGACCAACTAAAAGATCAATTCTATCTTTCTGTACTGAGTGCTAAACAAGAGATTATCGATAGTTATGAAGAAAATAGTGAAACTCAGATTTTTTCATCTAAAAATGTGAAAACCTCTCGCCTACTCTTGCTTCTTGCCTTTCTTAGTCTGTTTCCATTTAGCCTACTTACATTATCACGAAACATGTATGATGCAGGTGGCGAACTATTCATCACAGGACTACTTATGGCTGCTTTATTTGTCTTTTTTAGCGCATCTTTCCTTGCTGCCATAGTTGACTGGAAGCATCGCGCAGGTACACGCCGACTCAAACAAACCTTGTTTATGGCTTTGTTTTTCTTTGTTTTTACCGGCATTATTCTCTACCTTGCCTTTGATAATGGCTTGCTCTTTGCATGTATCTTTTCACTTATAGCCTCCTTGCTACTGGTGATTTTTTCTCTAAAATGCCATCGTCGTACAGATCTTGGAAAATGGTATGAAGAACGACTTATTGGATTTAAGGATTTTATTAAAGCAACCGAACTCGATCGCATTAAGCTATTAATACAGGAAAACCCAAATTATTTTTATAATATCTTGCCCTATGCCATGGCCCTAAATGTTACAAAAGAATGGGCCAAAGGATTTGAGCATATCGCTATTGAACCACCAAATTGGTATTATGGTGCTACAGCGATTGGAGCCTTCAGCGCATATACCTTTGCCAATGAACTCCAAGATAACATGAATGAAATTGCATCCACACTTTCTTCATCACCCTCGAACAGTCAATATGGTTCCGGTGGTTCAGATAGCAGTTCCGGCGGTAGCGCAGGTGGCGGCTCCGGCGGAGGCGGTGCATCCGATTGGTAAGATTACTCAGTTGCCGGATAAAGTACAAAGTTCCCCTCTTCAATTGCATGAACTTGCCCTTGTTCCATTTCAAAAATCATTTTTCCTTGTATAGACTGACCACTACCGTTTTCTACAACATAGCCATCGATGTAGAATCGCATCCTTGCTATATCACCATCAAATTCCTCGACTTCAACATGGTCAACAAGAAAATGTCCATCGGTAATTCCTTTGATGACAAGAGGGCTCGTTGGATATAAATCTCGATCATAATCATAACTTGAAAACATCATCCCCATCTCTACGTCAATCTCAAGGTTCCAATTGCCATCCGCTTCAAATTCCATCTCCATGGCTGAAGGTTCTGAAAGTATCCGTGCAATCATTTGCTCAAAGTCCGGTGGTAATTCTTCCGCCGGCAAACTATCAAAACCATCCATACGAGTAAAGTTAAAATCGCCATTCCAATAACCTGCAATAGACTCTAAACTTGCATCCGTTTTTACATTTTGTGCTTGCCCACTACTTGCTTGTATGTCTGACACTATTTCATTGTCATCAAAGACATTCTCTGTTATTGCATTATTGACAAGCTCCTCTGTTTCTGAACCTATCTTACGAATAACTACTGCAATAACCATAATAAGTACTGTCACAAACACAAGTGTAATAATTCCACCCCATAAAAGACCGCGACTTCCGGTTTTCTTCTGCACTTGACCTGTATTAACTTGGTCTGAGAACTGACGAAATGCGTTCGCTTGCGGCGGTGCTTGGGGCGCCATCATTTTCTCTGTTGGTGTCGGCTGTGGTGGGACCGCCTTTATGGAAACTTTTTGACCGCACCCTTCACAAAAAAGATCTCCATCATTAAGTGGTTTCCCACACTGTTCACAATATTTCATATCTTACAACTCCTCTACTCTCTTTTTAGTCCGGTGAGTGAAAATGAATAGGATGCAATACTACTTTCATAATGACTTTCACCGCTACATTGAATGGCTTTGTTATCTTTCATAAATTTTAAATCCCAATTACCTCCGGCCATTTGCTGAGCAGGAACCAAATGTAAGATACCATTATCCCACGTTCCTTGATATAAAGTTTCAGACCGCTGCCCTTGCACCATAAATATCAATCCTACTTTTGCGGTATCTTCTCCTATTTTTTCTATGGTCATTTCACCTTCATTTGTCGTATTGACATCTTCCATTGCGCTTTCATATTGTTGCTTATATGCCTCGGCATCGAAAATATCTTCATACCCTTCCGGCATTTGCATTTGATCTAAGAGTTCATCCATCATGTCGGATCCAAATCCTTCAACCGTTTGACTAATATCATACGTTCCAAGTATATCTTCGAATTTTAGATCTTGGTCAGGCACTTCAATAACGGTTAAGGGTTTAGATACAGAAAATTCAATGCTAAATTCTGGTTTATCACGCCCCGGCTGGTCACCCGGTTTATAGAAAGCCAATGTATTTGGCATACCTGATTGCATATGCCCTATAAGGGTAAATTTTGTTCGTAGCTTTCCTTCTTCTTTCATGATTCCTGTCCACGAATCACTATTGGTCCCTTCAGCTAAGGGTTCAAATCGAATGGTATATCCGGCATGAATATTTTTATCATCCTCATCTACAAGATCAATGATTTCAATATTAATCTGTTGATTAAGATAATCTCTTACTTTGCCTAAACGTCTTAATGCATCTTCTTGTACTTTGCTTTTAAGATAGTTTTGAACTGATATATATACGGGATGTAAATCTTTATGTATCTGGCTTTGAAAGTGTTTAACCACTTGCTCTTGATCTCTCGTATTGGGCCACGATGCTATTTTAAGTCCCGCTTCCCCTGCTAATGCATTATACTCTTCTGTATTAACTTCCTTCCAAAATCGATTGGTATATTCATTAATATCGTCTTCTAACATTCTCATTGCAGCTTGAGGATCTTTTGGATTATCTTCAATATAGCCAATAAGTCGTCGACGCCAATCTTTAAGTCCACGTTTTACTCCGGATTGCTTGTAATATTGTTGGTACACCGTTTCAACATTTTGTAAGCGTTCTTCAAGCATTGTTTCACCAAAACTTGTTAAGGCATAGTCAATAGCTATTAGTCCAATAAAGCTGACTTGCAAGGCTGATGTCCCAAAAAAATCCACTGCATTAAACATAAGATTTTTTGTAACATTGGTTACCATTTTCCGCTTTGTATGATCATCAACACAGTTGACACCATCATTGGCTAATGTATAGAACGTCATCCCTAAACCAACCCAGCGCGTTAACGACCCTAATTCTGACGTAATCTCAAATGTATACCCCGGCAAGGCTCCTGCTTGAAAATCTTTGAGTGTTGCTGCTGCATTGGCCAAATTGTTTACATTTGATGTATTAATATAATCTTCGACAACCTCCCATCCAGCATTTTCTGCCAATGTTCCCGGCTCTCCTCCATTATCAATATACTCTTGAACAATCTCTTGTGCATGATTTGAACTTATTGGTGGTGCAAAAACTGTTGAAATATATGCCATACGAGAAAATTCATTGCGAACCATAAACACAGAATATTTCGACAAATGTGTCGTTGTAATGTCAACCGTTTTTGTCTCTGTATTGACTGTGTATGGAACATCTTCCCACACTTGCTCTTCTTCATTAAAGTACTTTGCTCCAACGGAAATAGCTTCATTGGCTTGATCAATACGACTTACATCATAGGGCAAAGAAACCCTTGCAATATCATAAAGTTCACTACGCTCTCCGAGTGAAATATCATAGGCTGCTACTGATAATCCGTCTTCATAATCTTCAGTTTCATATGCTGTGATTTTAAGTTCCTCATCTTCTTCAAGTATAAATTCACCAAAATCTACATATACACCACTGAAGGAAGCACTTGTCTGTTGGCCGTTAACGATTGCTTCTTCTTGCCACACTTCTTTAAATTCCGCTTTTAGTGAAGACGATACCGTATCAACCTCAGACATGGTATCTAGCGCATTATTTTGCGATTGCCTATTAGGTAATTCATCGACTAAAATCCATACAAAGCCAGGTTTCCATAGTCCAACAATTAACACCACAACCATTAAGAGTGCCACTCCTGACAAAATCCACGGTGTTGAGCTTTGGTGTGGAAGGGGTCTTCCACAATATTTGCAAAATTTAGCTTGATAATCGATTTTTTGATGACATTGCTGGCATTCTTTTAACATATGATTCCCTCCTTTACGCACTAGACCTATATACATATTATAGGCCTTTTAATCGAATGAACCAATATCATGACAAGGAGATTCAATGACACTTTTCTTGTTTTCTGTCATCACGGGATAAAGCACTGATTATTCTTTACCGACAATTAATTATTGTTTTTCGATAATTTTATATTGATTAATTATATTTATTATGGTATTATACATAGTCTCTCGGAATTAGAGAGTCCGAAACAATGAACTTTAAAAACTTAATAGCTAAAGGAAAAATCAAAAAGATTGGTAAAATTTGACATAATGAATAGACATAAGCGCTGTTATGCCTTAAAATA
>Ga0334896_1000198_pt1 | contig 90008 bp, 75 predicted proteins | sample GraSluR3_MG_8_FD_207734 | JGI IMG/M metagenome (GOLD analysis project Ga0334896, IMG submission 207734) | Sludge microbial communities from methane-producing bioreactor in Wageningen University, Netherlands - Granular Sludge_27_06-R3 | ecosystem: Engineered > Bioreactor > Anaerobic >... | reverse complement strand
GTTCGTCCTGAGCCAGGATCAAACTCTTCGTTATTAACTTTATTCTCCCGCTCTCTCTCGGTACACTTCTATTCTCTACTATAATGATCTTCATCTCACTCACGTGAGGTTCAGCAAAATTCTATCTCACCCTTTTCGTGTCAATCAAAAAATGAAGAAATCGACAATTATTTTATCTCTCTCGGGCAAGATTATCACTTAACCTTGTCGCATGATTCACAATATGATTTCACTAACAAATCGAATTATTTTTTTCGAAGGGAAAATATGGACGAAGAACTTCCGGTATTTCGATAGAACCGTCTCTTTTTTGATATGTTTCTAACAAGGCGATGAAAGTTCTCGGAGTTGCTAGCCCGGAGCCATTGAGAGTATGCAGATATTTGACCTTCCCACTACCATCTCTGAAACGTAGAGAAGCGCGACGAGACTGAAAATCTTCGAAATTGCTGATCGATGAGACCTCGAGATATTTCTGCATTCCCGGTGCCCAAACCTCCAGATCGTATGTCTTGGCAGAAGCAAAACTCAAATCACCGGTCGCAAGTTTTTGCACACGATAATGCAAACCTAAAGCTTGCAATATATCTTCTGCTTCGCTCAGCATAGTTTTCAAAACTTCATAAGATTTTTCCGGTCTGACCAGACAGACCATCTCGACTTTATTGAACTGGTGTAATCGCTGTAGCCCTTTAGTCTCCTTACCGTATGAACCTGCCTCTCGTCTAAAACATGGACTATACGACACATATTTTGCAGGCAATTTATCTAATGATAATATCTCTCCGGAATAATAGTTTGTCACCGAAACTTCTGCAGTCGGGATCAAAAAGAGATCATCATCTTCTATAAGGTACATATCGTTTTCGAGTTTGGGTAACTGACCGGTGCCGGTCATCGTCTTTCTATTAGCCAATACCGGCAGCATGATTTCGGTATAATTATGATACTTGACATGATAATCGAGCATGAAGTTGATTAGCGCACGTTCCAAAAGTGCACCGTAACCGAGATATCCGGCAAAACCACTAGCAGATACCTTCGCTGCTCGTTTGATATCCAAAAGATCGTGCATTTCTGCCAATTCCAGATGATCTTTGACATCAAAATCATATTCTTTTGGCTTTCCCCATTCTCTTACAAATTCGTTTGATTCTTCATCCAAACCAACTGGTACATCTTCGCAAGGGATATTGGGAATACGCAAAAGTTCGGTTTCCAATTGATCTGTAACACCATTTAATCGCTTTGATATGTTTTTCAACTTTTCTGCGATATCTTTCATCTCAGCGATAATCGGTTTGACATCTTTTTTCTCTTTTTTCAGCTCAGAGATCTGTTTGGATACCTTATTTTGCTCTGCCCGGATTGTATCATATTCATACTGAAGTGTTCGCTTGGTCTCATCTAACGATAATACTAAATCCAAATCTACTTTTTCGTTTTTATCGTCTATTGCCTTTTTCACACGAGCTGCATTCTCGCGGATGAACTTCATATCCAGCATATTATTTTTGCGCCATTTCTATCATTTTTGTGAAGTTTTCAATCTCGAGTGATGCTCCACCGATCAATCCTCCGTCAATATCCGGCTGGGCGAGCAAGCTTTCGAGATTATCAGGAGCCATGCTGCCACCATATATAATCGGAGTGTTATCTGCGATGTCCTCATCATAGTTATCTCTAAGCCAATCTCTTATGAATCCATGAATTTCCTGAGCTTGCTCTGGTGTAGCATTTTTCCCGGTGCCGATAGCCCAAATAGGTTCATAAGCAATGATTGTCTCATTATGCATATTTACATCTTTCAGACATTTTTTTAGTTGCATCTCTATAACTTGTTTTGTTTTATCGGACTCTCGTTGCTCCAATGTCTCTCCGATACAAAGTATAGGTGTAATAGCATATTCATGCAAGGCTTTTATCTTCAGGTTGATTATCTTATCCTTTTCTGCATAATACTGACGCCTTTCGGAATGGCCAACGATACAGTAACTCAACTCCAGAGAGGATAGCATAGGAGCGGAGATCTCGCCTGTATATGCCCCGAATTCATTTTCATTAACATTCTGTGCGCCTACAGCAAAAGCACTCTCTACAGAGATATCGGTAGCTAATTCCAGATAAACTGCAGGAGGGCAAACGATCACTTCCATTCTATCTACATTTTGGAGCTCCAGAAATTCACTAAGTGCGATCAGAAAATCAGAAGCCTCTTCAAAGACTTTGTTCATCTTCCAATTTCCGGCTATAATTGTTGGTCTCATATATATACCTCGTTTAAAGTTCAGAATCTATACTTTCTATGTAACCTCTGGCTATATCGCCATATTGTCTGCTTCCTGTCAACCTTTCGAAATCTTCTCTTGCTTGCTGCAGAGCACCTTGATTGTATCTGATCATAGCACGGAAATAAATCGCTTCTTCATTACCGGGATCTCTGGTTAGGATTTGAGTGATTTTTTCCATCGCTTTATCATAGTTATCTCGTTCGAAATATCTGTCTAGCAGAAGTATGGCAATATCAGGATCATAGCTCAAGGATTGGGCTGTCTCATAACTTTCTATGGCATCGGCTTCTCTGTCCAATTCATCATAAAGTGCGCCAAGATTTCTATAGGTTCGAATCAGGTCTTCTTCTCTTGGCTCAGTTTGGATGAAATCTTGATATGCCTGAATTGCTGCATCATTGTTGCCCAACCGTCTTTCCAAGGTAGCAATATTTCTGATTACTCTGGAGTCTTGTCTTAGCTCATAAGCATTTCTATACCAAATCAGTGCATTCTCCAGATCTTCTTTTTCCAAATACATGGATGCGATACCCTGTTCCGCTCTAAATGATCTATTTCTTTCGTTATACTCTTTGATAGTATCAATAGCGCTATCTAAATCATTAAGGTATCGTCTGTATATAATCGCTTGATTGTTGAAGTAATCCCAATTGTTAGGATCTATATTTTGCAATTCATCCAAGGCTGCGATGGCTTTTTCATATTCTCCGGCTCGGGCATAAGATTGGAAGGCAAAATTATACCAGTTTATGATTTTAGATTCATCTCGTGGTATACCATCCTCTTCTACTGCTTGTACCATTGTCTCAATTGCTTGGATAAAGCTATTACCGGCTTCGAGAAACCTACCTTGATTGTAGAATTCAGCCGCCTCTACTCCCAACTCATTTGCCTGACGTTCCAATGGCTTATCCGCATATAATAATATCGAACTGACCACTATTATCAGCAGGCTTAATGTAATTTTTTTATACATCATTCCCTCCTTATTTTGAACTACTATTTTACTTTGGACATTTTTTTTCACTAAACCATACTGTCAATAAAACTCTGAGATGAAACGGTCGAAGTGATCATCATTGACCAGCCTCATAGAAACTTCTTCGAGGAAAAATACATACTCTTTTCTTTGCTTCTCCACATGCTTTTTCTACCCTCTGGGATGATATAGTCTATGCTCTTTTATCAAAAAACCTTTATCTATATTGGTATATATCTGGGTAGTGTTTATGCTGCTGTGTCCCAAAAGTATTTGTACCACTCTCAGATTTGCCCCGGCTTCCAGAAGATGGGTGGCAAATGAATGCCGAAATGTATGAGGAGATACATGCTTTTTTAGCCCGATTTTAAGTGCATGGTTATCTATGATCTTCCAAACTCCCATTCTGCTCAGTTTGTTACCGGATCTATTTAAAAAAAGAACCGCTGTCTGCTTTTCTTTTTTGAGTATATCGCGAGCTTGTTCGACATAGTCTATTACAAATTGGAGAGATTGATAAGCAATCGGAACAAGCCGCTGTTTTCCACCCTTGCCGGAGATTTTTACTACTGCATCATCCCATAAAACATCATGCAAAGTAAGATTGATAAGCTCGGATATGCGCATTCCGGTAGCGTAAAGCAGCTCGAATATCGCTTTGTTACGCATACCTAAGGCGGAATCAGACGGTAATGAGTTTAGAAACTTCATCATTTCTCGTACAGACAACACATCAGGGATATGATGTTGATATTTGATTTTTGGGATATCGGTAGTTTTAGTTGCGATTGGTATCTCCTCTTCGCTAAGAAACACAAAAAAAGCTTTGATAGCGCTCCGTTTCCGCGCTATAGAAGAGGTCAACAAGCCAAGACTCTGTAAATTTACCAGGTAATCTATAATCTCTTTAGCAGTTATGGTTTCACACTTTTTTTCATGAAAGGATAAAAAATCTATCAGATCTCTTTTATAGCTTTCCAGAGTGTTTTCCGACAAGCCTTTTTCTACTTGCAAGTGGTAACAAAAACTATTCAGTATAGCTTTATTATGAGCATCAAGTTCATCAATTTTGTTCATCTTCTTCTTCTACCTTGTATTTCGGTTTTATATTTAGTTCCTTATCCGGATCCAATTTGTCTTCTACATCTTTAGCCTTTTTTCCTTTGAAAACCAAATAGTAGGCTGCTAATATGCCCAGAAACAGATACCAGTATCTAAATACCAGAAAGAAAATAACATGTAGAAATCTAAAGAAGAGGAGGAACAAGAAGAAAATCAGCAGTAAAACCAGCGCTGTCTTCAATCTACCTTCCTGTTACCATTTTCCTAAATTGAGGTGAGAAAACCGTGCTTGGATTATCTTTGAGAAAACTAGATGCAATATCCCGTCTCTGCTCGTCTGATTCAATAATTGCTTTTCTTAGCAGAGCATATTGCTTGCTGGTCTCGTCTGTGTAATCATGCTCATACAAATAACCGGCTTTCTGATAATCACCAGCATCAAGTGCCCAATCTGCTGCCAAAAGTAGAACAGATTCATTCCCGCTCAGCTCGAAAGCATCTATCAAGCTCTGAACTGCCAAAGAATCTCGGTAAAGCAGCTTATCTCTGTAACCTTGCAGAAATTTATCCCGAGCATTACCCGATAACTCTGAACTGATTACATAAAGCTGCAAAGCTTCGTTTGTGAGTTCATTCTCCGGTATAGATATCATTACTTCACCGAGTAAACTGTCGGTTTTGGCATCACCTCGCAAAAGTCCCAAAAGGAACTGATAAAAAGTGCCCGATTTATAGGCATTGGAGCTTGGATCTTCATCTTCCAACAAATCAGTCAGCATATCATCACCAGCCTCATATTCACCGGTAGCTAATTTTAGGTGAAGAACTCTATATTGAATCTCTTTTCTTTCACTGGCGTTATAGGCAAATGTGGAGGCTTCGTTCAAGTAATCAATTGCTTTTTCTACCGGTTCATTACGTCTTAATACTGTATCGGCAAGCATTTCTCGAGCCTCCCGGTTTGCTCTGGTACGGAAGCGATATTGGCGTGATTGGATTTGGTTGTTGTTGTACACTTCCATCAAAACTGCTTCTGCTTCTTCCAGATTTCCCGCTTCGATATAGGCATTGGCTATTCTGATCTTCGCATCGGCAACTATATGTGGATCTTGCGATTGCTCACGAAATATCTCGAAAGCTCTACGGGCAATTTCGAAATTGCCATCTTTTAGCTGCTGGTCGCCGAATACTCTCACCCTAGTCGGGTCGATGGTTGCAAATATTTGCAATGCTTGCTCATGCTCTCCGATATAAGCCAAGGAGTTGGCATACACCTCTCTGAGTTGTTCGTTTTCTGAATCTTCACAATATTCTCTGATCGTGTGTATCTTACTTTCATCCTCGTCCAAAATATTGCGAAATCTATTGGTAATGAAATGTAAAAATCCTCTGCTTTTTTCCAGATGTTTCAGATATTCCTCTATTGCCTTATCCGGCATATTGCTGTTCTCATAAGCAGATGCCAATTCTCTGCTATACAACTCATCATCGCTGCTGACTTGCCGGGCTCGATTGTAAATATCGATTGCTACATCGTGATGACGGTTTTGCTCGAAAATCGATGCTATCTGGCGATAGTGTTGGATATGACCCGAATATTTGGTTAGAAAACTATCTGCCTCATCTATTGCTGCCGGCTTCTCACCGGTTCTCAATAGCAGATTGATATTATGCCGCATATAATCGAGATCAGAAAAATTATCCTTATATTTATCCAAAACTCTTCTGGCATCGGCGAAATTTGATACTGAGATATAACTTCTCACCAAACGATCAGCTGCATCACGATCTTCGGGGAACTTATCCAAAATCTCTTGGTAAACCGAGATAGCCTGATCAAATTGTCTCTGTCTGGTATGTTGCATAGCCTGCTGCATCAAAATCTGCTTCTCATCATACTGAGCACTCAGTGCAAAAACCATTACAACGATTAATGCCAATAAAATATATCTTTTCATATTTTAATCCTTTTCTTCTTTATGTTAGCAATATAATAATAAAACGAATGATGTCAACACGAAAACTAACCGAAGGATTAGATAAAATAATTATCGTCTTTATCAGAATGGAAAACTTACCGAGAATCGAGCTCCGTGATCATTTTCCCAGCTAAAAGTCCCCTGCAATTGATTGGAAAGAATCTCTACCAGATGTAATCCGAAACTGGCAGAACCTACCGGATCAAAATCCTCAGGTAAACCTGCTCCATCATCGGAAACAGACAATTCCAGATTCTCCCCTCTTTTCACCAATCCGATATTGATGTTCGTCTTCTTATCATTGGAAACAGCATATTTGAATGCATTGGTTAGCAGTTCGTTCACTATCAGTCCCAAAGAGGAAGCTCGTTTTGCATCCAAGACAAGTGGCTCTAAATCCATATTGATATTAACACGCTGTTGAGCAGATAAAGCTTCTGCCAGCGAATAACAGATATTCCGGATGAATCTGTCTATCTTAATCTCCTCGGCACTGGTAGCGTAGAGTAGCTGATACAGATCTGCGAGCACTTTTATCCGATGTTCTACTTCCTGAAGGGCAGTTACAATACGCTCCTCTTTTTTTTGAGCCTGTTCCAATCTGATCAGAGAGAGTATCATCGCCATACTGTTTTTCACACGATGTTGAAGCTCTTTCAATAATGTCTCTTTTTCCCGGAGAGCTTCGGACAACTTCTTTTCTGTCTTTTTCAATTTAGTTACATCTGCCACCGAAATCAAACCGGCAGGTTTACCCTCAAACTCGATCAAATTACCTGTAAAATATACCCATTTTTTCTTTCCGTTTTTGGATCTGATTGTAAATTCATAAGATTGAGGCACATACTTTCCCACTTGTCTGTTTTGTCCCCGTTGTCTGACCAAATCACGATACTCATCGGTTACTATTTCCCAATAATTCATCTTATACAGCTCTTCGGCAGAATATCCGGAGATCTGTTCTCCTGCCGGGTTTGTATAAATCCATTTATCATTCTGATAAATCATGATAGCAAAGGGTGAAGATTCGGCTACAATACGGAATTTCTGTTCACTTTCACGCAAACGTTTTTCAGCACTTTTACGAGCTCTTAGCTCATCTTCCAATCTTTTGATATTTTTTGCTTTTTCAAATCTTATCGCTATTTGTCTGACAATAGTCTGCAAAGTTTGGATATCGATATCATCAAACGCATTGATTTTGGTTTCTTGTACATCAAGGACTGCCAATACTTGATTTTCATGTATGATCGGTAAAGCGATTTCGGCAAGAGTAGGTACTTTTTTTTCAAAACCGACGAAATAAACAGGATCTACTTTCACGTTCTGACAGAGTTGTACTTTCATCTCGCTGGCAGCTTTACCTATCAAGCCATCTCCGGCTTTCTGTTCATAATCCGGGTTGGCTATCTCACTGTATTTGCCGGCAACGATTTGATAACCTAAAGTATTGTTTTCATGATTATAAAGCAAGATGCCGACATGATAATACCCCAATTTTTGATGGATGAGATCGGCAGCCGTTTTCAATATCCAATGCAGATCAACCTCTTGAGTCATTTCATAGGTAATTTCATTCACGATTTCCAATTGATAAATGCGTCGCTGCAGCAGCTCTTCATTCCTCTTCTTTTCAGTGATATCGGTATAGTTACCTACCACGGCGCCTACATTCTCATCTTCCAATAGGTTGGTAATCGTCGCTTCCAACAACCGGTAAGAACCATCCTTGTGTTTAGCCCTTATCTCGAAGTGTAGCTTGGATCCTTTCGGTTTCTGCAAAACTTGTTGAAGAACTTTGGCAGCTTTCTCTTTATCGGAAGGATGTGCCAAATCCAGCACATTTTTTCCGATTACTTCATCCGGCTCATAACCAAGAAGATTCTCGAACCCGGGACTTTTGTACAGGACTTCTCCCTCAGCAGAATAGAGAGCGATGATGTCCCTACTGTTTTGTACGAGGGCACGAAACCGCTTTTCACTCTGCTCAAGAGCTTTGATCGCTTCTTTTTGCTTGCTAAGATCACGGATATTGGCTTGTAGATATGTTTCGCCGTCAATATCGTAGGTCGTCAGGATTACCTTTGCAGGGAATGTTTCACCATTCTTCTTTTTGTGTACCCACTCAAATTGAATAAAACCATCATGCGTTTTCGCTTCAGCAAGATATTTGAGACACAACGATTCCGATCTTTCACCATTAGGTTGAAATTCTGGTGAGAGTTTATGAGGACGTGTGTGAACAAATTCTGCTTTGCTTTCAATGCCAAAAATTTGCAAAGCTCTTCTGTTACAATCTATGAACTTCCCATCGATAGTATAGATGGTAATTGCATCATGAGTATTTTCGAACGCAGCCCTTAGTCTTTCTCTGTTTTCCGATAATTCTTCAAGCTTTACCCGCTCAAGATTTTTGTTCATATCTTGCTTCTCGTGCCATATATTCTGCCTTCGCTTCTCTTTGTTTCACCGATTTTTCTATCCATAATACTCCTACATAATGCATAGCAATCCCGATGCCCCAACCGATCAGTGGATAAAAGAACCATAGATGTTGTGGTGAATAGAGCAGATTAATGACAAGAAACAAGATATTTACAAAGACATAAACAATCAAATGGATGATAAAATCTCGCTTTTCCTCCTGTTTGACTACCTCTCGATAATTCTTCTTATACTCATGTAAACTGATATCATTCCCCATTATTTCCTCCAATTGCAAATAATTTAATGTAAATTATGTTACTTTCTCATAAACTGTCAACTAAAAATTTATACTATTTCAAATTTGTTGTTTTAGCCATTTATAATACTTTTCCCTAATTTGTTGATTCATAATATTATGCCCAGCCTCATTATCAATCTCAAAAACGATATTCGGATTAGAGGCAGATAGTTTTTGGACAAATCTATTAGTTAATTCAAATGGGCAATTAAGATCTTTTCTACCATGATAGATGAAAATGGGGATATCAGAAAAAATCTTGACCACTTCCTCATCAAGGAAATTAATCTGGTCACCTACTCCCCATTTATTTGCCAGATTAGGATGTCCTGAAAAAACAGCAAGCGCACAAAAAATATCTCGATGCTCATAATAGGTACGATAAACTCCATAGCCTCCCATGGAAAATCCACTCAGGATTATCTTATCAGTATCGATATTATAGTTTTGCAATATATCACCGATCGCTTCTTTGATATCGAGTTGTGAATCATGTGTGGCAAAACAGTTGGAAGTTCCTCTCCCATTTGGTGCTAAAATGATAAAACCTTCTTTGATATATTCTGTAGTAAACAAAGCCCTATCATCTTGACCACTTCCATGAAGATATACCAGTAAAGGATATTTACTGTCGGGATTATAATCTGGTGGGATATAAACGGAATATGGGCGAAGTGTATGGTCATATTCCGAAAGAAAAGCCCTCCGAAATGTACCTTTCTTATCAATTAGAGGATCCTTATGGGCTATTATTTCATCATAGTAATCATCAATTTCCTTTAATTTTGAAACTAATGCATCTGAAGATTCATAATACTTCAAGTTACTATGTTCTTTCTCCAACTCTTCGATATAGAATAATAATGTAGAATGAGAACTTTCCGAAATATAATCTTTATATTCTGATAGCACATTTCTGAGTTTTTCAAAATCTATATTGTCAAAAACAGAGATTAAATGCTCTCCTATCTTCTTCTTGCCATCATATACCAAAATTTTATAATTATCTATCAACAATGTATTGTTTGTTAACTCAATTACCCATTCGGATAAGCCAATCTCGCTCAGGAATTCACATTTATCTGAGCAAATTATGGTTTGGTCATCTCCCATAATATCCACCCTAAAGTTCTTATTTACCTTCCTCTCAGAAAAACCTACAATTCTAACTTTAATAATTTCATCTTTAGTGTAATTATGACGGTTGGGCATCGAGAAGAACTCCCCCTCTTTGTTGGGAGGATCGAATTCTAATCTGACATATTTCCTTCTTGATTGTTCACTCTGTAATCTATCGTCTGCCTCGATGAGATAATAGATTTTATCCTTATCATATATAGCTTTCACAAAACATAGATTAAACGCCAAATTTTCATGAATCCAAGGATGATAAGGTTTCATATTACTCCAAGGCATTAGCAGTTCAAACCCAATCTTACCATCATGCACTGCAGATTCAAACAATACGTTGTCTCCCAATCTGCGCATACTCAAATCAACATTATAATACCATCGGATCTTATTAGTCCAATCATCTGTCGGAGAAAATCCAAAAACATAAAATTCATCCGTCTCTTTTTCATTTTCCTGAGCAAATCCGATCATGAAATGAAAGCCATCACCATTTTGATAGGCTCTATCCCTTATGATCATACTATCACTATTTGCCTCTATATAGATATATAAATATTGAGAATTGTATCCCAAAAAATATGACACCTTGACTTCCGGTAAAGATTCAGAGCTCTTTTGAATTATATTAAAATCCCTCAAGCTTTGTTCGCTTATCAAATCCTTTTTCTTACCATCTATTACCGGCTCATCCCCGATAAAAAAAACCCTCTCCTGTGCAATAGCAATAGTGATTATCATCAAAATAAAACAAATAATACCGATTCTCATTCAGGTTTCTCCTTATTCTTTTCAATCCAATTTATTTTACTCTCAACATCCACTTTTCTTTCTTTTTTCGTTTATCATATCCCTCTCCTATTTTTTGGGTATTATTAACGACATATATATCTTGTCAATAGAATTTCTGTTTGTGATAATTCCATCATTCTTCATTCAATAGTTTGTCTCATACTTAGAGAAAAAAAAAGCCTCTACTCATTTTTAATTGACATATTTTCATCAAACATGAATATTTGAAAATTGAAAAAAGGCGAGACTCAGATTGATTTTCTAAACGGAAATAAGTGAGAATGTAAAGGAAAAAATATGGGAAAGAGTATCGGCACGAAAGTACGCAGAATAGATGGGATGCAAAAAGCCACCGGCAAGGCAATCTATGGTGATGACATCACTTTGCCGGGCATGCTCAATGCAGCTGTACGTTATGTAGATATAGCTGCCGGGAAGATAACCAATCTCGATATATCTAAAGCTGAGAAAATGCCGGGAGTTCGCGCCATTGCCAGTTACTCGGATATCATCGGTTCACCACGGATCGGGTTGGTGCGCCAAGACCATCTTCCGATCATAGATGATGAGATCAGATACCATGGTGATGTAGTGGCAGTTGTTGCTGCCGCTAGTAAAATAGAAGCTCAGGCTGCTGCTGATGCAATAGAGATATCTTATCAATCATATGAACCGATTACCGACCCGCAAGAAGCTGTCAAACCAACCACCAGACTAATTCATCCGGAATACAATTCCAATATCGTCGTTCACTACCCGCTCATCAAAGGTGATGCAGACAAAGCTCTATCCGAATCGGAGCATGTTATTGAGCGCACTTACAATACCGGCTTTGTAGAACACGCTTATATAGAGCCGGAAACTGTTACAGCAGCGCCGGATCATACAACAGGCGGTGTCCAAATTTACGGTTCCATCCAAAACCAATATACTACCAGAAAAATGGTAGCCAGCTTCATGGGGCTCAATCTGAACCAAGTGAATGTGATGCCTTCCAATCTGGGTGGTTCATTCGGAGGAAAAGACGATATTGCCAATTGTATGGCATGCAGAACAGCATTATTGACAAAAATGACCTCTAAACCGGTGAAGCTTACTTATAATCGTGAGAACTCTATCAGAGAGAGCTATAAGCGTCATCCCTATATTATGAAATATAAGGTGGGATTTCGTCCCGATGGTAAGATCAAAGCGATGGGGATAGATATCCTCGCCGATAGTGGTGCCTATGGAGCACTCACTTTTTTCGTCAATTGGCGTTCTGTCGTGCAAGCTACCGGTCCTTATGAGATCGAGCATGTGCGCACCGATATCAAAGGAGTTTATACGAACAATTGTTATACTTCCGCTTTCAGAGGATTTGGCTCACCTCAGATCGTTTTCGCCCAGGAATCACTCATGGATGAAATCGCATCGCTGTGCAATATATCACCTCTGGAGATCAGACGTATAAACGGCTACCGACAAGATAGCATCACCGCAAGCGGTCAGAAGCTTCATAAACATACAGTCTCGCTTCAGCAAGTAATAGACGAAGCTGTTGCTAAAAGCTCATATCACGATATCCGCTCTGAGTATAAACAAAAAAACGAAAGTAGCAAACGCTACAAATACGGGATCGGTTTGGCTTGTAGTTTCCGGGGCTGTTCCCTTGGTGCGGAAGGAACCGATTTTTCTTCCGCTATCGTCTCTGTTCAAGCTGATAGTAGTGTGATCGTATTTGTCGGTGTGAACGAAAACGGACAGGGTTTGCGCACCTCTCTCTCTCTAATTGCAGCAGATGCTTTGGGAATAAATCTGGGAGATATAGTATTTTTGGAGCCACAAACCTCGACAATTGCCGATGGTGGACCGACTGTTGCCTCACGGGGAACCATGGTAGGTGGCAATGCTGTATTGGACGCTGCCCAACAGATAAAATCCAACATCTTCTCTGTAATTAAAGACGAATTGCAAGTAACGAAGCTAGAAGAGACAATCTGGTCGGATGGCAAGATCTGCAAAGCAAAATCAAAAAATGAATTCATCAGTTTCAAAGCTGCAGTACAAAAAACCTATGCGGCTGGCGTAAATTTGTCTGCCTACGGATGGTTCAAAGGACCGAAAGTGAATTGGGAAGAAACGACCGGACAGGGAGATGCGTATTTTACCTATGTATATGGCTGCCAGATCGCTCAGGTCAAAGTAGATACATATACCGGCAAGATAGAAGTGGAAAAGGTGACAGCTGCCCACGATGTGGGTAAGGTGATCAACCGCTTGGGAGCTGAAGGGCAGATCTTTGGCGGGGTTACTCAGGGAATTGGTTATGGAGTTTTGGAAGACCTCAATACCCAAGCCGGAGTTATAAAATCCAAAAACTTGGACGAATATCTCATACCAACTATCAAAGATGTTCCTCATATCGAAGCGATTTTGGTAGAGAATCCGGATAAGTACGGTCCCTATGGTGCCAAAAGTTTGGGAGAACCACCGATAGAGCTCACCGCTGCAGCTATAAATAATGCCTATGCGTTCGCTTGTGGGAAATTCAATTACCGCATACCGCTAACTCTCGAACAAGTGCAACTGGGCAAAAATCTGCGCAAACCTGAAAGGCAGAGTGCCGAAAAACAAGCTCATAACAAGCGAAAATCACCGTATCTTGCCGATATCACCACCAGCAAACCAAAAAAATTGAGCGCAGCATTAGATATTTTGGCAGATGAAAAGCACAAAATCTTGGCAGGTGGGACGGATATTCTGGTCACTGCGCGCCATGTACAAACTTCGCTCCAATTGGTCGATATCTCATCACTACCAGAATTGAAAGGTATCACTGAGAATGAGGATGAACTGATTATTTCTGCCGGGGAAACTTTTTCTAGAATTGTTTCAAACAGCAGGATAAAGAAAATCTTTCCACTACTTGTCGAAGCTTGTAAGAAGATCGGCTCACTTCAGATACGTAACCGGGCTACTATCGGCGGTAATATCGTCAATGCTGCTCCCTGCGCCGACTCGGTTCCCCCTCTTATCGCCTATGATGCCAAAGTGAAACTTGTTTCTTCAACAAAAGAGAGAATTATTCCACTTGCAACATTTATCGAACACGGTTATAAAACCGGGATAAAGAAAAATGAGCTTTTAACCGAGATCATAATTCCCAAATTGAGGACAGAAAATATCTATCACAGCTATTATCAACTGGGCAGACGAAACAGTATGAGCATCACTCGAATGAGTGTCAGCATAATTTTGATTTTCGATGATAAGGACATTATCACAAGTGCCCGTCTAGTAGATGGCGCTATGTTTTCCCGTCCGCAAAGGATATATGATGTAGAAGATAAATTGCTCGGGAACAAACTCACTGACAATCTTATTCTTGCCATCGAAAAACCTCTTTCCGATAAGATCGAAAGCGAGATTGGCGGCAGATGGTCGGCGGTTTATAAGAAACCGGTATTTATAAGTCTTTGTCAGGAAGCACTTTTGGACATCTTACGTCAAAGAAAGGAAGATAAATGAACACGATAAATTTTGAAGTTAACGGTAAAAAAGTCACACTGACGGTGCCGGATAATATGCGACTTTTGGATATATTGCGTGACGAACTCGGTCTGATGGGAACCAAAGAAGGCTGCGGGATTGGCGAATGTGGAGCCTGCACAGTGATTATGAACAAAGAGGCGGTAAATTCCTGTCTGGTATTGGCAACTCATCTGCAAGATGCTAAGATAGAGACGATCGAAAACTTAGATAAAGACAAGATTTTGAGTCTTCTCAAAGAAGCTTTTCTGGACCATGGTGCTATCCAGTGCGGGTTTTGCACGCCCGGAATGCTGATGAGTGCCAAAGCGCTTTTGGACAAAAATCCAAATCCGACAATAGATGAGATCAAAACCGATCTGGAAGGTAACCTGTGTCGCTGTACCGGCTATATTCCGATAATTCAGTCCATACAAGCAGTAATTAAGAAAGGAGTCTGATCATGAATATTCTCATACGTGGAGCAAATTTGTTTGACCCGGATAGGTTCAGAATCAAAGAGAGAGATATTTACTTAGAAAATGGACTTGTGCGATATGATTCTCCTATGGACAGAGTAGACCATATCTTCGACGCACATGGACAGATAGCTCTGCCTGCGCTCACCATCGGTCATCATCATATTTATTCGGCTTTATCCAAAGGTGTGCCTTGTGATGTTCCCTTCGGGAATTTCTTGGGTAATCTGAAGAATCTCTGGTGGACATTAGACCGCTCTTTGGAAACCAAAGATATGATGCTCTCCACCGTCCTAACAGCGCAGCAATGTCTGCAAAATGGTGTTACTACCATATTCGACCATCATGTTTCCGCTCAAGTCAATGGTGTCCTGAGTAAGATGGCAGCTATATTCAAAGAGTACTGTCTGGCTGGAAGTATTGCCTTTGAACTATCGGACAGAAATGGGCAGGATTTTTTTGCCAGATCTTTGGCTGAAAATATCAACTTCGCAGAATCCGGCAAATATGAGTCTGTCAAAGGTATGATCGGAATGCACGCTTCATTTACACTCAGTGATGAGAGTCTGCAAACCATAGCTGATAAAACCGGTGATCATCCTATCCATATCCACATAGCCGAAGCTGAAATCGATGTGCTGGAAACTAAAAAGAGATATGGTTGCACACCGGTGCAGAGATTGGACAGATTCGGGTTGCTGCGCCCAAACTCGATATTGGTACACTGCAGCAATTTGGAAGAGAATGATATCAAAATCCTCAAAAATAGAGATATCTATATAGTTCAAGCGGTAGATTCCAATATGAAAAACGGGCTCAATGTCGGAAATATCCACAAGTTTATCAATGCTGGTATCAAGACTACAGTTGGGACAGACGGCATGCATTCCAATGCTCTCAAAGCGATGAAAAATTCGATGTTGATGACCAACTACCTAAATCAATCCCCTGATCTCGGTTATGCCGAGATGGAAGCTCTGCTGAAAAATAACTACCGTCTGAAAGAAACATTCGGTTTACCACTCGGGATCAGAGAAGGAGAACCCGCTGATATTGCCATTTTCGATTATGAAGCTGCCACTCCTCTAAATGACGATACATTTTTGGCTCATTTTATCTTCGCTATCACCGAATCTCGCTGCCGTTTTCTTTTCAAACAAGACAAAATCCTCTTGGAAGATTATCATATCACCATCGATCCGTATCCGGAACTCAAAAAAGAAGCAGCTGAGATTTCCAAAAAACTCTTTGAAAAATTCAAACAAGCCAAGCAGCAAATCAAAAGTGAGGGGATTTATGAGTGAAGTTATGCAACCCATCTCGTTCAAGAAAATGCTGAGATGGATAATAGAGGAATATGCTAATCAGCAAACTATATTCGGAATCCAAAAGTTTTTCTCTAAAAAAGATAAAAAGCCTTACGCTGTATTTGATGAGAAATGCGAAACGCTACTCGGACCGGCAGCAGGACCTCACACTCAATCTGCTCAGAATATCGTCTCTGCCTATTTATGTGGCAGCCGATACATCGAGCTCAAAACTGTGCAAATATTGGATAATTTGGATATTGACAAACCTTGTATCGAAGCTCAAGATGAAGGATACAATACCGAATGGTCTACCGAACTATCTCTCGCCGAAGCTTATGATGAATATCTCAAAGCTTGGATTCTAATCCATATCCTCAACAAAATGCTGGGCTTGTCCTCATCTGATGAGAGAAATTTCATATTCAATATGAGTATCGGCTATGATCTCGAAGGAATTCGTTCCGCAAAAGTTAATAACTTCATCGAAAATCTGAAAGATGCACGCCACACGAAACTATTTCAAACTTATCTAAACATAGCTAAAACCGAGATCAAAAACAAAGCCATCCCCGGTATAAATGATGAAAGCTATATAGATACTATCAGTCCGCATATTTGCTCTTCCGTAACTTTATCCACTATGCACGGCTGTCCGCCAATCGAACAGGAGCAGATATGCCGCTATCTTCTGCAAGAGAAAAAATTACACACTTTTGTGAAACTGAATCCCACCCTCCTAGGATACGAGCAGGCTAGCGATATACTGGATAACTTGGGCTATAATATTGTTTTAAAAAAAGAGACATTTATAAACGATATGCAATACGAAGATGCTGTAGAGATGTTGGCTAATCTGCAAAAAGTAGCTGCGGAAAATGACCGAGTTTTTGGCGTGAAACTTTCCAACACACTTCCGGTTGTGAATGCCAAAAAAATACTCCCCGGCGTAGAGATGTATATGAGCGGCAGATCGCTATATCCGCTTACTATCAATCTGGTAGCAAAATTAGCAGATGAGTTCGAGGGCAGATTACCGATCTCTTTTTGTGGTGGAGCAAATTACTTTAACCTGATAGACTTGATCAAAGCCGGGATCAAGCCGATCACTTTTGCTACCGAACTGCTGAAACCGGGAGGCTACGAAAGATTGATCCAGCTGGCAGAGTTGGCTGATAAGATAAAAACTGATGAAATCCCACAGTTTGTCCGCACAGAACTAACAGCCAAACTTGCCGCGGAGGCGCTAGCAGATCCAATCTATCAGAAAAATACCCGCAGATTGGATAAGATGAAGTTGGATGATGAGCTTCAGATGCTGGATTGCTATACAGCGCCTTGTAAACACGGCTGCCCGATCGGTCAGGATGTGCCGGAATATATCCGTCTTATCAACGAGAATCGTTTTGAGGAAGCTTACAAACTGATAATTAGCAAAAACCCACTTCCCTTTATCACCGGCTATATCTGCGATCACAATTGCACACTAAAATGCGTGAGAAACGATTATGAAGAGTCGGTATCGATACGCGAACTGAAAAAAGTAGCAGCAGAGGGTGGGTTCGAGCATTATATGGAGAAGCAAACAGAAAATGTCTCAGCTAAAATGCCGAAAGTGGCAGTAGTCGGAGCCGGACCGTGCGGTCTTTCTGCCGGTTATTTTTTAGCAAAAAGCGGATTTGATATAACTATCTTTGATAAGAGAGAGAAAGCCGGTGGAATGGTGCGCTATGTTATCCCTCACTTCCGCTTACCGGAAAAAGCAATAGACAATGATCTAAAACTGATCGAAAGTGTGGGAGTTAAGTTTAAGTTTGGCATCGAAGCTATCACACTCGACAGTTTGAAAAATGCCGATTATCAATACATAATTTTGGCTATCGGAGCTTGGCAGAGTAGAGAATTAGAATTCAAGACCGGTAATGAATCAATAGTCGATGCAATCGATTTTTTGGAAGATTTCAATAAAAATTCGGAGAGTGACGATTATGGCAGAAATATAGCAATTATCGGTGGTGGCAACTCAGCTATGGACAGTGCCAGAGCAGCTATCCGAACACAAAATGCAGAGAATGTGCATCTGATATATCGAAGAACGTTAGAATACATGCCCGCTGATAGAGAAGAATTTGATAACGCCATCCGTGATGGTGTGCAGTTCCATCCTCTGCTCTCCCCCGTCTGCTACGAAAATGGTAAGCTCGTATGTCAGAAGATGAGACTCGGTGCTGCAGATGAATCCGGGCGAAGAAAACCGGTAGCTATAAAAGACGAGTTTACGGAATTCCAAATCGACAAACTGATCCTCGCTATCGGCGAAGAGACAGACTATGAATTCTTGAAAACCAATGGAATCGAACTAACTTCGGACGGTAATATAAAAACCGATAAATACCTACAGACCAACAAAGAGGATGTATTCATCGGTGGAGATGCCTATCGTGGTCCTACTTCGGTTATCAAAGCTATCTCCGACGGCTCCGATATCGCAACTGCTATCGTCGAAAAAGAAAACAAGAAGCTTTCGGAGTTACCAAAGATAAACTTCGATCTGAATTCACAATTAGAATCCATCAAGCAGAAAAAAGCGATCATTTCACCCACTTATGATGAGCTTAGCTCAGAGAACCGGATATCAGACGAATGTAAACGCTGTTTGGAGTGCAACACCATCTGCAATAAATGTGTGGAAGTCTGTCCCAATAGAGCTAATCTTGCCGTTTCAGTCGCTGGTAGGCAAGATATGTATCAGATTCTTCATATCGATGCTCTCTGCAATGAATGTGGCAATTGCGAAACTTTCTGTCCCTATCAAGGTAAACCCTACAGGGATAAGTTCACCTTTTTCTCAACTGAAAGTGAGCTTGAAAAATCGGAGAATAACGGCTTCTTTTTAGCCATTCCTGCTGAGAATAGCTGGCGATTTATTACAAGAATAGACCATAATATATTTAATGTTGTTCTCGATGTCACAGGAAAGGTTATCGATACAGATATCGAAACTAAAAGTGTTAGAGATTTCATTCAATCTATTTACAAAAACCACAAATACATTCTCTTATGAACAAGTTTATCATTGATGAGCTCAAACGTATCTATCGTATGAGAAGGCTGTCGTGCATTTTCCGACGCTCCGGATTCCGAGAATGAAAAATACGAAAGGAGCTAACTGAATGAATATATATAAAAAGATACGAAATCTATCGCTGGATTACGAGATGGAGACAGCCGAACTATTGGCTGAGATGGTAAAAATACCGTCTTATTCTACCAAAGAGAAGCAGATGGCAGCATTTATCCAAACTAAAATGGAAGCATACGGCTTCGATGAAGTTCGTCTCGATGCTCTCGGCTCGATCATCGGTAGAATAGGAAGTGGGACGCGTTTGATAGCCTTCGATGCCCACATTGATACGGTCTATCCGGGTAATTTGACAAATTGGAATTTCCCACCACACGCCGGATTGATAAAAGGTGGACGAGTTTGGGGACGAGGTGCTGCCGATCAACTCGGAGGTATGGCAGCTATGCTGATCTCTGCTAAAATGATAAAAGATTTGAATCTAAACAATTACTTCACCATTTTATTCACCGGAACGGTAATGGAGGAAGATTGCGACGGTATTGCATGGGATCATCTGATAAATGAAGAAGGGATCCGACCCGAATTGGTGGTCAGTACCGAGCCGACCAGCTTAAATCTCTATCGTGGGCAACGCGGGAGGATGGAGATCAGACTCGAGGTAAAAGGTATCTCATGTCATGGCTCTGCTCCCGAAAGAGGTGATAATGCTATCTACAAAATTAGCAAAATCGCTTTGGAAATCGAAAAATTGAACTACCGGCTCGTTAGCGATCCTTTTCTGGGCAAAGGAACTGTTACAGCTACGATTATAAATTCCGACTCTCCCAGTCAATGTGCAGTAGCAGATTACGCGATGTTGCAGCTCGATCGACGTCTTACTAAAAATGAAACCCGCGAAACTGTGATTGCTGAGCTTAAACAATGCTGTGAAGTTGCAGGTGAAAGAGATGCTAAAATCAAGATTTTACATTATGACGAATCTGCTTATACAGGCAAGGTTTATCCGATCGAAAAATTCTACCCCTTCTGGGTTTTGGAAGCAGATTCACCATATTTGCATACTGCAACTCAGGCTTATGAAAACACACTGAATCGCAGACCGAATATCGGTAAGTGGACTTTTAGCACCAATTGTGTGAGTATCATGGGCAAACATCCAGAGATCAAGTGCATTGGAATGGGACCCGGCGATGAAATAGAAGCGCATGCACCAAACGAGAGTATCAAAATATCCGATCTGAGTGCTGCTTCATCATTTTATGCCGCTTTGGTAGCTAAGCTGAACGAAGAGGAGGTAAAAAAATGAATACTGAAAAAACAGAACTTCTGCAAGATCTCGATTTCAATCTAAAAAACAAAAATCTCTTGCTTACTTGGGAACACTCACTTCAAAATTTGAAAGCGATAGTTACCTGCGCTGAGCTACTAAAAGAGCTGCATTATCAGAAAAAGCATTTTAAGATTTTCCATAGTGGCTTAGCGGTATCCATATTCCGCGACAAATCGACACGCACCCGTTTCAGTTTCGCTTCCGCAGCGAATGCGCTCGGACTTGCAGTTCAGGAATTAGACGAGAAAACCTCGCAGATTAGTCACGGAGAATCGGTACGAGAAACTGCCAATATGATCTCATTTCTCACGGAAGTGGTCGGTATCCGCGATGATATGTTTATCGGCGTAGGAGACCGATATCAACGCCAATTCGCCGAGGCTGTCAAATTCGGGTTTAAAAACGGCATATTAGCTCAATTGCCGATGATCATCAATCTGCAATCCGATATTGATCACCCTACTCAATCTTTGGCTGATCTGACGCAGCTAAAGCAACATTTCGGTGGATTTGATCAAATCCGCGACAGGAAAATCGTGATGAGCTGGGCATATTCACCAAGTTACGGCAAACCACTCTCGGTTGCACAAGGGATGATCGGATTGCTCACCCGATTCGGTGCGGATGTAACCCTGGCACATCCTGAAGGATATGATCTGCTGCCGGAAGTTGTCAGCCAAGCAGAAAAACAAACTGCAGAATCGGGTGGAAAATTCACAATAACGAATAATATGAAGGAAGCTTTCCAAGCTGCAGATGTCGTTTGTCCCAAATCATGGGCTCCTATAAATGTGATGCAAAGAAGGAGCGAATATCTGCAAAATGGAGATATTGCAGCACTAGAGAGGTTGGAACAAGAATGTTTGGCGGAAAATGAGAAACATATCGCTTGGGAATGCAATAGAGAGATGATGTCCAAAACGAATAATGCTCTATATATGCACCCCCTACCTGCAGATATAACAGGGTTCAATTGTGAACATGGTGAAGTGAGCAAAGATGTGTTTGACAACAGCATCCACCACACTTATACGCAAGCCGGTTTCAAACCATTCGTAATCGCAGCTATGATCTTATTAGCAAAAGCGGAAAATCCGGTTCATACTCTGAAAACATTCGCCGAACCGAGATTGAGGAACTAATGAGAAGGAGAAATAATGAATCAAAAAAATAAAGAAGTCTTGCAAAATACTATTAGACGCTGTCGGGAAAAACATATAATCATACCAACATATAGGCAGATGCGTAATCCCGAACTTATCCCAAACAAAATCAAAGAAAAAATCAAGAATATCGGGCTTTGGGATCTGAACTCACTTAATCTATTTAGAATCACTTGGAAAAATGAACCGACTGAATTTGGTGGCGGTTTCGGTGGAGTGAATTATATCGAAATTCCACAGGAATTGACTGGAATCAAGCCAAGAATACTGATGCTGGTAGGCAAGTATTTCCCCACCGGCTCTCATAAAGTAGGTGCCACTTTCGGTCCTTTGGTCGAGAAGCTGGTAGAGGGAAAGTTTGATCCCACCACTCAAAAAGCATTGTGGCCCTCCACCGGAAATTACTGTCGGGGTGGTGCGTATGATTCTTATCTTTTGGGCTGCAAATCGATCGCCGTTTTGCCCGAAGGGATGAGCAAGGAACGGTTTAAATGGCTTGAGAAAGTAGGAGCAGAAATATATGCTACACCCGGATCGGAAAGTAATGTAAAAGAGATCTACGATAAAACCAAAGAATTATGTGCTCAACGCCCGGAGGAGATCGTCAATCTGAATCAGTTCAGCGAGTTTGGTAATGCTGTTTGGCATTATGCTGTTACCGGACCGGCAATGCAAGAAATATATGAAGAACAGAAGCAAGCGGGCAATAAGTTGAGTGGTGTTTTTCTGACACAAGGTTCAGCTGGAACTTTGGGCAGCACCGAATATCTTCGAAAGCAATATCCGCAAATCAAAGTAGCAGCCGGCGAAGCTCTGCAATGCCCCACACTGCTCTACAATGGTTACGGAGCGCATAGGATAGAAGGTATAGGCGATAAGCATGTGCCTTGGATACATAATCTGAAAAATATGGATATGGTGATCGGATTGGATGATCAGGTGAGCATCGATCTGATGAGGCTTTTTAATGAGCCGGCTGGAAAGCAGTTTCTAGCAGATCTCGGTATTGACACAGAGCTACTGGACAAATTGGATCTTTTGGGAATCTCCTCGATAGCCAATCTAATGGGTATGATAAAGATGGCAAAATACTATGAAATGAACGAGAATGATGTGCTTCTGAGTGTCTGTACCGATTCGATGGAGATGTACCAATCCCGGCTGCAAGAAGAAAGAGAAAAAAGAGGGGGATATAGCAAAACACAGGCGGCTATAGATTACGAAAAATCTCTGCTGGGCTTGAAGATCGATCATACTATGGAACTATCTTATTATGATAAGAAACGGATGCATAACCTGAAATACTTCACCTGGGTGGAGCAGCAGGGTAAAAATGTAGAAGAACTGGATGCGCAATGGTATGATGAATATTATTGGAAAAATCAATTTGTCCAGGTAGAAAAATGGGACAAGGCGATCGAAGAGTTCAACAAACAAACCGGTGTGATCGAGGAATATCTTTGATGAAATACTCTTTCGAATGTACTAACTGTAATACAATCTATCCCGGCTCCAGCTGGTTATATACCTGTCCCAAATGCTCTGCAGCCAATCGACCTGAGCTGCCTCCCAAAGGAATCCTAAAGATTGTTTATAATTATGAAAGTATCTTTGCTACCCAAAAAAGAGAGTTTGCAACCCTCGAAAATGACAAATATCTCAAAATTCTTCCTATCGATAGTATAAATAGTCTTTCGTATCTAAAAATCGGGGATACACCTCTTTATCGAATAGATAAACTCGATAGAGACAAGTTTCCATTCTCGTTATATCTAAAAGATGACTCACAGAATCCGACCTTTTCCTTCAAAGACAGAGCCTCCGATCTGGTCTGCGCTTATGCCAAGGAGCAGGGTATCTCCACTCTGATCGCAGCATCGACCGGAAATGCAGGTTCTTCCCTAGCTGGAGTTGCTGCATCGCAGAATCAAAGAGCGATTATAATAGTGCCAAGCTCAGCACCGAAAGCCAAAATATTGCAAGCTGCCAGTTATGGCGCTAAAATTGTTAGAATAGAAGGTAGCTATGACCAAGCTTATGAACTGAGTATTGAGGCAACAGAAAAATTCGGTTGGTTCAATCGCAATACGGGCTATAATCCGCTAACGATAGAGGGTAAAAAGACTGTCAGTTTGGAGTTATACTCCCAATTGGATCGAAAAATGCCGGATATTATCTTCATGCCCTGCGGTGATGGTGTCATCCTATCGGGAGTATATAAAGGTTTCGAAGATTTACTAAAACTCGGCATCATAGATAAACTTCCTACTATCGTAGCAGTGCAAAGTGAAAAAAGTCCTAATTTGGTTATGAATCTCAGCGAAGATAAATTCGTTATTAGCAAAAGCAGTACCATAGCAGACTCTATCTCTGTCGATGTTCCCCGCAATTTTTATATGGCAAAAGAATACATTGACCGTTATAAAGGACTCGGTTTCATTGTAACAGATGAGGAGATTATGGAAGCACAAAGTAGATTAGCCGGCGTTTATGGACTTTTTGTAGAACCGGCTGCTGCTGCTGCCTTTGCCGGTATGATCGCCTATAGAGATAGATTAAAACCGGATGCAAAAGCAGTAGTTTTACTTACCGGTAGTGGATTGAAAGATCCTGAGTCCATCAAAATGAAAAATTCAAAACCGATCAAACCAAACTTGTCCGAATTGGAAAGAATATTGACGAGGTCTGAATGAAAAATATTAGAAGATGTGACGGCGTAGCAAAACTGAACGGTTCCATCAAATTCTTAGACGATTACAAAATGGAAGATATGCTCTATGGCTACCTCTATTATGCCAAATTCGATCATGGCAAGCTCAAGGGGATAAAATATCCATCCGGCTACGATCTAAACGAGTTTACCATAGTAAATGCACAAGATATCCCGGGCAAAAATGAAGTGCCCGAACCGGAATGCGATCAACCTTTTATGGCAGAAAGTGAGGTTCTACATTTCGGTCAGATCATGCTCGGTGTAGCGCATGCAAACAAAGATAAATTGAAGATTTTCTGTGAAGCTATCGAGGTCGAATATGAGGAATTGCCTGCTATTACAGATATAGACGAATGTTTGGATGATGAGAATAATGCCTTTGGGAAAGTGTTGGAGATAGACCATCGACGTAACATCAAGATTGAGTCGCATTGGATCAAAACTCATCATATATATCGCACTCCGCATCAGGAGCATGTATATATGGAGACTCAAGGTATGCTCGCTTATTTTAAACCTGAGAGCCGTGTGATGAATGTGATAGGCACATTGCAATGTCCGTTTTTTGTAAAAGAAGCAGTTGAAGCGATAATGGGAGATAACATCTCAGATGCTATCGTAGAAGCGTCGGAAGGTATCGGAGGAGGTTTTGGTGGCAAAGAGGATTTCCCCAATGTAATAGCTGGTATCACCGCACTTTTGGCATATAAAAGTGGAAAGCCGGTAAAAACCGTACTCGATCGAGCTGATGATATTCTCATTACAACCAAGCGACATCCATCCAGAATCGAGATCGTATCCTATACAGACCCCGACTCCCAAAAGATCAAATCACTGCGAATCGATCTGCGTCTCGATGCCGGTGCGTATCAGACACTCTCACCAGTAGTTTTATCCCGTAGTGTATTGCACGCCAGTGGTGGATATAGCATAGAAGATAGTTACATAATGGGCAGACTTTTTCGCAGCAATACTCCTCCAAACGGTGCCTTCAGAGGATTTGGAGCACCACAGGCAATCTATGCTATCGAAGCTCATCTAGACCGTGTGGCAGCACATTTGAATATTGATCCATATCGACTGCGCCAGAACAATGTATTGCAGATCGGCGCCGAATTACCATCTTCACAAAAGATCAGAGAAGACCATCTTGCTGCTTGTCTGGAAAAAGTGGTAGAGATATCTGACTATCAGAAAAAAAACGAAGAATTTAAACTTTGGAATAAAACACATACAGATAAACGTGGTATCGGTCTATCATTGGGCTTACACGGAGGAGGTTATACGGGCAATGGTGAGAATATGCTCGATTCTGAAGTGCGGATTTTGATAACAGCTGATGCCGATATAGCGATATATGTCGCTAATACGGATATGGGACAAGGTGCCTATACTACGCTTGCACAGATGGTTAGCGAAGCAATCGATCATCCTATTTCCAAAACCAAAGTGATCAATCCCAATACCGGTAAAACTCCCAATAGCGGTCCTACAGTAGCTTCTCGAACGATCTACATTGTCGGTAATCTGCTCAGGAAGCTGGCTTTGCAAATCAAAGCAGATCTGCAGTTCTCCGACCTCTCTGCTTATGTGAAAGCGAACGCCGATGATTTCCCACTCGAATTTAGAACTCGCTTCCTACCTGATCCGGATATTTATTTCGATGATGACACTTATCAGGGAGTGGGCTACAAAGATTTTTCCTGGGCTGCTTGCGTAGTGGAGATTTATTTTCATGCCGATACTTACGAGGTGGAGATAAAGAAATGTTGGAATGTGATGGATGTGGGTCAGACAGTTAATCCATCAATAGCTATGGGACAGGCTCATGGCGGTATCATCCAAGGCTTGGCGTTTGGTCTCAGTGAGTTTTTTTACAAAAAAGGATTCGGCAGAAAACAGGGTCTGACTGATTATACTATGATGACAAGTAGTGATATGCCGGAAATTGAAGTGGAATTTTTGTACAAAGATAGCTTATTGCCGAAAGGATTGGGAGAGTTACCGATGGACTTTCCAGCTCCGGCACTCAGAAACGCGTTTTATCATGCTACCGGTATTTTTATAGATGAGTTGCCACTCACTCCGGAGAGAATTTTTCAAGCGATGAAGGATAGAGGTTAGGATGGAAATCAAATTTAGTCTGAATGGGAATGATGTGATCGTAGATGTTCCTCCGATGAAGAGATTGATCGATGTACTGAGAGATGATTTTGGCTTAAGTGGTACGAAAGAAGGTTGCGGTGAAGGTGAATGTGGCGCCTGCAGCATCCTTCTGAACGGTTTACCGGTGACCAGTTGTATCATGAATGCAGTTCATGTGATCGATAAAAAAGTGGAAACAGTAGAATACTTAGCAGAAACCGAGCTAGGCAAATTGCTGATAGATTGCTTCGATGAGGTAAATGCAGTCCAATGCGGTTTTTGTTTCCCCGGTTTTGTCGTAGCTGCCTATCATTATATCAAAGAGAAAGCGGAAGCAGACGAGCAGGAGATAAAACACGCCCTGAGCGGCAATATCTGCCGTTGCACCGGATATGTGAAGGTGATAGATGCAGTGATGCTTACCTGCCAAAGAGTAAAAGAGAGAGGTATGAGATGAATTTCTATCAACCGAAAAACCTATCTGAACTTTTTAGGTATTGTGAAGCAACCGATGGTAAGAAATATTTCCTTGCCGGCGGAAGCGATATTAATGTTCAGCTCAAGAAGAAAATCATCACTGATGGTACAGTTATCTCCATCAATCATTTAAAAGAGCTGCATGGTATCCAAGAGCTTGATGAAGAGATCGTGGTCGGTGCCCTTACCACTTTTAGAGAACTCATCACCTCAGATATCATAGCGCAGTATTTCCCCTATTTCCAAACTTCACTCAAGCAATTCGGCTCTCCGCTACTACAGAATGTAGCAACACCGGGCGGTAACATCGCCAATGGCTCTCCGACTGCCGATGCAGTTCCACTACTTTTAGTGCTAAATGCCCGCATTAGAATATTGGCAAAATCGAAAATGCATAAACTTCCTCTAAGTGATTTCTATCTCGGTTATAAGAAATTCAATATGAAGCCAAATGAAATCATCGGCTCGGTGCATATCTCTAAAGATGCAGAAAGAGACTGGCAAACATTTTACCGTAAGATCGGTTCACGTAAATCTCTCGCTATAGCCAAATTGTCGCTCGCAGGCATGAAAAGGATAGAAAACGATAAAATAACGGCCGTGAAATTAGCAGCTGGCAGTTTGAACGAATATCCTCGCAGATTGAAGAACACAGAAGCCTTTCTCGTCGATTCCAATATGCCAGATGAAGATAATCTAAGAAAAATCCTGGCAGAAGATATCACCCCTATTTCTGATATGCGCTCGGATAAAGATTATAGATTCGAAGTTTGCTACCGCTTGCTCAGTAGGTTTCTCAGGATTGAATAAATAATCATACTATCTGATAAAGTTCAAAAAAGCTTTCCCCTTGCTCAGAAATGCAGCGATATGCATTTTTCTAAAAAACAATTTGACAGAAAAACAGGGATTGTAAATTTCACCCTCATCATAGATGTGAAATGGGCGTTTAGCTCAGTTGGGAGAGCGCCTGCCTTACAAGCAGGTGGTCGGGGGTTCAAGTCCCTCAGCGCCCACCATTTTTTATCAAAGCCAATTATCCCACATTGGCTTTTGTTGTTTATAAAGAGAAGAGAACACTTTTTTGCTTGACTGAAAAACGTATTTCGCATCGGCTTCACATAAAAAAATAGGATAGGATAAAAATGGCAAAAAGAAAAAAAGGGAAGAAAAATAGTTTGGGAATTCCCATTCTGATCGTACTTATCGTTGCTATCATTGCAGCGCTTTACTTTATTTTTTTCAGTACCTATGATATTCGGATAGCGCGCAAAGAAGAACCGAGCGCTGTGCAGGTAAAAGAAATGGAAAGCGAAGAGACTGTACTCGATGCTATCCGACATGCCGCCAAACTCTTGGGCGTTCCCGATTCTCAGTACCGTACTAACTACCGCGAAGAAACAATCTATGTCTATATTGGTATAAACAGAGATGAGCTTGATCTGAACTACGCTAATATGATTATTACCGGTCAGGTTGAGATCAGTGGTGGCAAGATCATCAGTGGAGAAGAATTAAAAACCCGTGCCCAGCACATACTTCAGATAGCTGATCTGGAAAATCAGCGCCGTTTGGTGGTAACTATATATTATGCCCCGGATGGAGTCTATTCCGAAAAAAAGCCTCAGATCGCAGTCATCGTGGATGATTTTGGTTATTATGACGGCAAACTGCTCGAGGACTTCCTTTCTTTATCCGCTCCCATTACTCTCTCTATCCTACCCGATCTGCCCTATTCCCGCAAAGTGATGGAAAAGGCAGTTGCAAATGGGAACGATGCTCTCATTCATATACCGATGGAACCTATCAACTATCCCAGGAATGATCCCGGTTCAAATGCCATATTCGTTCATCTGAGCGAAAGACAGATAGTCCGCCGAATGCAAGGTTATATCCGTCAACTACCCGATTGTGTGGGAGCTAACAATCATATGGGCTCGCTTGCTACCGCCGATAAAGATGTGATGCGCTATGTGCTCGAAGTACTTAAGAATAACAAGCTGTTTTTTATCGACAGTTACACTACCGGCTCGTCTGTAGCATATAGCACGGCTCAAGAGATGATGGTGCCCAGTTTCAAACGTGATCTATTCTTAGATCAGCCGGATACGACAGATAAGACTCTGCATGAAAAAATGCGGGAAATAGATAATCTTATCAATAATAAAGGAAAAGACAAGATCGTCATCATCACGCACGCCACCAACAGAGAAAGGTATAATTATTTAAAAAAGTTCGTCGAACTCGCAGAACAAAGAGGTTATGAGATCGTTCCGATATCAAAGCTATTTGAAACTGAATTACCGGAGTTCTTATGATAGAGATATTACACGGTATTCTATTAGGAATATTGCAAGGCATAACAGAATTTATACCAGTTAGTAGCTCGGGACATTTAGTGCTGGGCATAGAGTTTTTGAACTTTCCCCGACCGGATATCGGATTCGAGATTTTCTTACATTTTGGCTCACTTATTGCCGTTTTGTTATATTTCCGCCAAGATCTGATCTCATTGTGCGATTCCGTTATCCATTTTCGAGACAAAACTGCATCTCGAGTACGCTCACGCTTGATTGTGCTCTATCTTATTCTAGCCACTATAGTTACTGGCGTAATATATATGTTATTCGGTGATTATTTCGAAGCTGCTTTCTCTTCTATCCCATTTGTAATAGCAATGCTCTGTGTTACCGGTCTTATCCTATTTTTCTCCGATAAAATCAAATCAAAAAATATTGAATCTGCTGATTTGGGTGTCAAACGCTCGATTATGATCGGATTGGGTCAATCACTGGCAATGTTCCCCGGCATCTCTCGTTCGGGCACTACTATTGCAAGTGGAATACTGGTTGGCTTGAACCGTGCAGAAGCGGCGCGATTCTCTTTTTTATTGATGATACCGGCAATTGGGGGAGCTAATTTGGTGAATATCATCAAGATCAGCTCAATCGAGCGTAATATGTACCTCCCATATATTCTCGGTATGATAGCAGCATTCATCTCCGGATATTTAGTAATAGCATTGCTTATCAGAATGATCAAAAAGAAGCAACTGAAATACTTTGCTTATTATTGTTGGACAATCGCTTTGCTATCCTTCATATATTTTGTCTTATGAGAAAAAAGAAAAACGTTTATCAGCATTATGAATTTCTTAGGGCAAAAAACACGATAGCCATCCCTTTCGTAACGATCATATTGGGAACAGAGACTTATTACAGGGATATAGTATTAAAAACGACCTTATCCAAATTGGATGCCAAAACAGACGACCATTTCGACTACTCTATCGAGCATGGAGATACCAGCTCTCCTCATGATATAGTGGAAAACTTGGAAATGCCACCATTTTTGGCCAAATACAAAGTGGTAGTGTTGAAAAAATTCGATGATATGATCGCCAGTGCTAAAAATGTAATCGCAGATTACTGTCGCAACCCTCTCTCTACTTCGCGCTTGATAATCATAGCCGATAGTCTGGATGCACGTCAATCTGCTGTGAAGAGAATCAGAGAAAATGCATTGATAATCGAATGTAAACAACCATACAATCAGAAAGCGATCATCAATTGGCTCTCGTATGAACCACGTTTGAACAATATCGATATTTCACAAGAAGCGATGGATCTTTTTGCTGCTACAGTCGATCTGAACTACATGGTCGCCAGCAATGAGCTGGACAAATTATTGTTGTATATTGGCAGCAAAAAGTCAATAGACTCAAATGATGTTTCTGAATGTGTAGGTCATTCCAGGATAAATTCGATTTTCGAGCTTCAGGACTATGTAGCTCAGAAAGATCTGAAAAATTCGATGCTCATTTTGGAGAATCTGATGGAAAATGAAGAATCCGGTATCTTCGTATTAGCGATTTTGACGAATTTCTTCTCCATCATTTGGAAGATAGTGAATTTGAGAAAAGAAGGACTCAGTCCGAGTGAGATATCTCACAAATATATTCCGGAAGTATATCCTTCATACAGGCAGAAATATGTCGCCCATGCACGTGGATTTGATACACAAACTATCAAGCTAGCCTTCATGCTTCTAGCCGAAACCGATTTTCAGCTTAAATCCCTGAATATAAACCAAGCGATCATTATGGAGAATATGGTATATAAACTATGCACACTGAAGTAAAAAAAACTGATAATTTCAAAAGCGGATTCGTCGCCATCATCGGCAAACCGAATGTGGGCAAATCGACGCTGATGAATAAACTACTACATGAGAAAATCTCGATAGTTACACCCAAACCGCAGACTACCAGACATCAAATCAAAGGCATATTTACAGATGATAAAAAGCAGATAATCTTTTTGGATACTCCCGGTTTTCTGAAACCCCGCTACAAGCTCCAGGAAAAAATGATGGAGTACATATCTCATTCTCTCAAAGATTGTGATGTCATCGTCTTTATTTGCGATGCTGCCTCTTTCCCTACCGATTATGACCATCAGCTTCTAAACATCATCGAGCAGGTAAAAAAACCGAAAATGGCATTGATCAATAAAATTGATTTGGTCGAGGAAGAAACAGCAAAACAGCATATAGAAAAGCTCAATGATATCGATTTTGATGAGATCAAAGCAATATCAGCTTCTGAGATGAATGATTTCGATTTCCTGATAGATAAACTGACCGATTTTCTCCCCTATGCTCACCCTTTCTACTCTGAAGACGAGTTATCTGATCTGCCGATGCGCTTTTTTGTCCAAGAGATTATCAGAGAGCAGATCTTTCTGAAGCTCTACGAGGAAGTACCCTATTGTAGCACAGTTGTAGTGGAAGAGTACAAAGAAAAGGATAACCGTATCGATATCGAAGCCAATATCTGGGTAGAGAAGAAATCGCAGAAGCCGATCCTATTGGGCAGCAAAGGAAAAATGATCAAAGCTATCAGAGAGAGCTCCGAGAGGGAACTCTACCGCATAATCGGTAAAAAAGCATATTTACATCTTTGGATAAAAATTAAGCCGAATTGGCGTAAGAAAGACGGTAGTTTGCACGAATTTGGTTACCGATAAACTAAGAAAAAACTATTGACACGATATCAGCGGTAAAATTATTTGATGGCTTCAATAAGTGGAGGATTAGTCCTAATTGGTAAGGCAGCGGTCTTGAAAACCGCCGGGCTTCGCCCTTGGGGGTTCGAGTCCCTCATCCTCCGCCATGAGTTCTTTTCAGTACTGGAGAGGTGACCGAGTTGGCTTAAGGTGCGCGCCTGCTAAGCGTGTGTGGGGGGAGACTCTCACCGAGGGTTCGAATCCCTCCCTCTCCGCCAGAAAATATAGATAGTGTTGGGCCGTCGTCAAGTGGTTAAGACACAAGGTTTTGGTCCTTGCATTCGGGGGTTCGAATCCTCCCGGCCCAGCCATATTTTTATTGCCACCTCCCAACGAGTGGCTTTTTTATTTTTTTGGGATGTCGTCTAATGGTAGGACAACGGACTCTGGATCCGTATGTGGGGGTTCGAATCCTCCCATCCCAGCCATATTTCCCCAATCTGATAGAAAAAAAATATTGACCTATGACTGCAAATTATATTTCTGTGATTTCTAAAATATCAGGAGTATAGACAGTAATGGAAAAAATGATAAAGTTTTTTAGCGAGTAGCATTATGATAGTTACTGAATCGTAAATAGCTTTACATTTTTTTTGCCGTAATCATAGGGGTTAATATGACGAAAAAGATATTGATAGTTGAAGATGAACGAATAATAGCTTTAGACATCAAGCGTATCCTGTCACATCTGAAGTATGAAGTAGTCGGCATAGCATCATCAGGTAACCAAGCACTGGAGATGGTAAAACATTACCAGCCAAACCTGATTCTGATGGATATCAAGTTAGAAGGTGACATGGACGGTATCGAGACTGCCCAGATCATCCGAGAAAAATATAACCTACCGGTAATCTATCTTACTTCTTATACCGACGAAAGCACACTCCAAAGTGCTAAATATACCGAGCCTTTTGGATACATTCTCAAACCATTTGAAGAGCGAGAACTCTATGCCACTATCGAAATGGCATTATATAGGCACAAATTGGAAACCGAATTGCAACAGCGTCACAACGAGCTGCAGAAACTGTTTGATTCTGCCAGAACTCTAACTTCCGACCTCGATTTTGATATCGTATTGAATAGAATTGCACAAAGTGCAATGGATATAATGAAAGCCCATACATGCACTATATATCTATTGAATGAATCCAAAACAAAATTGGTTCCCAAAATAGCTATCGAACCGGGATATGAACAGCAAGTTCTCTCCGAAACACTATCTATAGATAACAGCTTCACCGGCCAAGCAGTAATGAACGAAAGAGGGATGATAGTAAATGATGTGATGGATCAAAACGGTGGGCAACAAATTCCCGGCACACCTGAACATGAAAATGAAAACCTGATTATTGCACCATTGACAGTTGAAGGAAGCACATTGGGAGCGATGACGCTCAGCCGCAGAGATAATGAGTTTCGAGATTCCGAATTGGCATTGGTAGAGACCTTTGCCACTTATGCTTCTACTGCTGTGAAAAATGCACAAATGTTCAATTCCCTACAAAATGAGATAAATAACCGTAAAAGGATAGAACGAGAATCCAAAAAGACACAGCTTCGTCTTACTACAATCTTCAAAAATTTACCCAGTATGGTTCTTTATGAGAAAAGCAAAAAACATTTCTTCATATCAGATAATGTGGAATATCTCACCGGCTTTAGCACAAAAGAGGTAAAGAATGATCCTGATTTCATTGTTTCCCGCATTCACGACGAAGAACGTGATTATATCTTACAAAAAACGGATAATTGGATGCAGGAAGGACACAAAGATACCTTGATAAGATGGTATAGACTGAAACACAAAAAAGGATACTATATCTGGATAGAAGAGAGGATATTGGCTCAAGAGTATAATAATGAAATCGTTTTTTATGGTATCATCATAGATAACACTCCTTTGAAGGAAGCGGAACAGAAACTAAAGAATAGCCAAGCGCAGTATAAAGCAGTGGTAGAAGATCAAACCGAATATATCAATCGTTACCTGCCTGATGGCACGCTTACTTTCGTAAATGAGGCATACTGCCGAAGGGAGAATAAAAAAGCTCATGAGTTGATTGACACGAATTGGCTTGCGGAACTTTCCGAGCAAGAACAAGCGATTATCAGAAAAAGATTGTCTGAACTAACACCCGAAAATCCTTCCGCAACTTATGAGTATAAAAATATTTACGATAACAAAGAAGTGGGTTGGGAAGAATGGACTTATCGAGCGCTTTATGATGAAAAAGGCAAGCTAACTGAATTTCAATCGGTAGGAAGAGACATCACAGCTCAGAAAAAAGCGGAAGAAGAGAAACAGAAAATCCAGCAGCAGCTTCACCATGCTCAAAAAATGGAAGTGGTAGGAAGATTAGCCGGTGGCATAGCACACGATTTCAATAATATACTTACCGTCATAAACGGATATGCAGAGAAGCTGATAAAAAAACACCACCATGACCCCGATCTTTGTGATGATGTACAAGTAATAAAAACCAGTGCTGAAAAAGCTGCCAATATGACTAAGCAACTGCTTAGCTTCTCCCGAAAACAAGTTATCCAACCAAAAACCATCAATATCCATCATAATTTAAAAGAACTGGAACAGATGCTGCATCGTTTGGCCGGAGATAAAGCGGTACTTAGTATAAACCTCGATGATAAACCTTGTGTAACTAAGATCGATGCCAGTCAATTCGAACAGATTCCCATCAATCTAGTGGTCAATTCTCGCGATGCTATGTCCAACGATGGGAAAATCGAACTCAGCACATATCATGCCACCCTCAAAGAAAGGCTTATTACTCAACATAATATCATCGAACCGGGGGATTATATCGTCCTCAGTGTAAAAGATAATGGAACTGGTATCCCGGAAGATATCCTAAACAATATTTTCGAACCGTTTTTCACAACGAAAGAAGAGGGAGAGGGCACCGGCTTAGGACTGGCAACCATTTTCACCATTGCCAATCAAGCTGGTGGCGGTATAGTGGTAGATAGTGAAATCGGTAAAGGTACAGAGTTTCTGATTTATCTGGCTGCCAGTAATGAAAAAGCGGTAAAACAGAAAGAGTATGTAGAAGAGGTGCAAACCGGACATGAAAACATACTATTGGTGGAAGACGATGCAGTGATCCGAGAATTTGTTGCAGATTTACTATCTGAGAATGGATATTCAGTGATCGAAGCAGAAAGTGGTGAGGAAGCGTTAAGTAAAGTAGCATTACACAACAAACCGATCGATTTGATGCTCTCAGATGTGAGAATGCCTCACATGAGTGGTTTTGAACTTGCTAACAAGCTTAAACTAACCAATCCAAAATTAAAAATGGTTTTGATGTCCGGCTCTGTAGAAGACAACCGTATCAAAGAATATATTGCCGATTCGAATATAGGATTTTTACAAAAGCCATTTGATTCGGACAAATTGATGCATATCGTTCGAGATGTGATGGATTCTTAAGAAAATTGAGCTATGAAAAATAAAAAGACAGCACTTGAAAAAAAGATTTTCATTCTTTTCTTTGTTGTCACTTTCCTACTTATTCTTATCCTAATTGCTTTTCAATGGCAGATCATCCGTTATGGGATCAAACAGCATGAAGAATCGATCTTATCTCCCCGTATAGTAGATATAAAAATGGCACTTAACTCTCATGTAAATACTGCCCAGATAATGTTGAGCGAAATTGCTGATAAACCAAAACTGCACCACTCCATCAATAACCGAGAATTAGATGATTTGGCACAGATCATCCTAGCAAACACAAAATCGCTGACCAGCAGAGGTATATACTTCTTTTCTGAAGACAAAAAACAACTATACGGTGAAAATTGGGAAATGATTACCCAAAACTTGGACAGGGTTTATCGAGACCGATATACAAAACATAGCTTTTACTCACTTTTTGGCAGAAATATCTATCAGATCGTGGCTCTACCTGTCATATCCGAAACAGACGAATTTTTGGGCATGTTTATTTTATCGGATCTTATTAGCATAGCTACTCTGAACTTATCTAATCAGCCGGTCTTTTTTGCACCTGTCGATGAAGAAGTTCGAACCAGTATGCTTCCCGAACATATCAGAACAAATGCAACCACACTTAATTCCAGATTGCAAAAAATGCACGAACATAACAAGACTGAGCTTATCACAAATCTTAGTATCGAAATTGCAGTTGGACTTGTCCCACTGTTTAATCTCAATGGTGAACCGATAGGGATCTTCATCACCACACTCTCGCGAGACATTAATAAGTTCGCTCATCAGAATCTCCTTTTTTTCTTCCTGGTTTTGCTCTCCATTGCAATACTGATTATCAGCTTCACCGGTGCGTGGTTTGGTAAAACAATATTAGCGCCTGTCAAAAAGATCAGCACTCGAATGCAGGAGATCAAGTCCAACCCCGAATTGATCGGACCTATGGATAACCAATATCGGGGGGTTTTAGGTGAGATGATAGATACATTCAACGATATGAATTACTCTATCAACAACTATAACCGCACTTTGATAGAATATAAAACCATCACTGAAAACCTCGGTGAAGGTGTGGTTTGGATGGATAAGCAATTCAAGATATTGCTATATAATAGCAGTTTTAAGAGGATAACTGATATTGAATATAGTGAAGATATCAAACAAAAACTCTTAACAGATCTGATACCGATCGAAAATGAAAAATTAGCAGATCTTTCCGATAATGGATTGGAATTGAACAATCTTAGATGGGAACAAGATGATAAGATCAAATATCTGCGTATCAATCTAAAACCAGTAATAGATCATTATGAATTGCGTTATGTCTGCAGTATTTTGGATATTACGAAAGAGGTAATAGAATCGCGAGCACGTGAAAAACTGGAGTTGGCTTTGTTAAAAAGTAATAAACTGGCAGAGCTGGGTCGGAGAGTAGAAGGTATTGTTCATAATATCAATTCCCCCTTGAATACTGTTTTGGGTTATGCCCAAATCCTGAAAAGGCAGGAGAAGTGCCGCGAAGATACAGATAAGATTATCAGCGCCGGTAAGATCATCTCCCACAATGTAAAAAGTCTTTTGAAAAAAATACGCGAAGATAGTATAGCCTCCTGTCGTCCGGTAAATGTGAATGACATTGTTAAACAAGAGTTGGACTTCTGTAAACATAATCTGTATTTCAAACACAACATCTCTCTTGAGACCTTTTTTGATGATAACATTCCCGATATAGATGCTGTTCATAGCGATATTAGTCTGATAATAGCTAATCTATTGAACAATGCGGCTCAAGCAGTTGAAAATAGTGAAGATAAATCAATCTATGTGACCACCAAGTTTATTGATGAAATGATCGCTATAGAGATTTGTGATACAGGAATCGGTATTGAAGAGGAGAACCGACAAAAGATCTTCGAGCCATTTTTCTCTACCAAAAGCAATAGGGCAAATGATAGTTTCGGGTTGGGACTTGCCATAAGTAAAAGCATTGCAGAAAAATATCATGGCAGAATCGAACTGACAACCACCGTAGGAGTGGGAAGCACTTTCACATTATGCCTACCATTTAAGGAACTGAAATGAATAGAAAAAGTAAAGCGCGGATTCTCATAGTTGATGATGAGATGCTAACTCGCGAAGTATTTCGTCGTTATCTGGAAGATGAATATGATGTTGATACGGCCGAATCGACAAATGACGCTTTGGACAAACTAAGCACAAATATCTATCATATTGCCATGACAGACTTGGTAATGCCGGGTCAAGATGGTCTATACCTTCTAAAAGCTATCAAACAAAAATGGCCGCAAATAGCTGTGTTGGTAATCAGTGGCAGAGCAACGATAGAAATGGCTGTTGAAGCGATGAAACAAGGCGCTGAAGATTTTATCGAAAAACCGGTGGAGGATTTTGAGCTCATAAAGATCGTCATAGATAGAATCCTAAAAGTTCGCTGGCAAACTGAAGAGATTAGAAGATTGAGGACTATGCTGGAGAAGGAATTCATCAGTAAGAAGATCATCGGAAACAGTATGGCGATCCAAAAGATTATGGAAAAAGTCAAAAAGATAGCACCTCTGGAAACTACTGTTTTACTAACCGGTGAGACCGGTGTTGGTAAAGAGTTATTTGCCGAGCTCGTCTATAATAATAGTTTGCGCAAAAATAATAAATTTGTGGTAGTGAATTGCGGTGGTTTGCCGGAAACCTTATTGGAAAGTATGCTTTTCGGTCATAAAAGAGGCTCTTTTACCGGTGCTGTCCGAGATAAGATCGGATACTTCCAAGAAGCTGATGGCGGCACCCTGTTTTTAGATGAGATCACTGAAACTTCCGCCTCTTTTCAGATAAAACTATTGCGAGTGTTGGAGAAAGGTACGATCAGACAAGTGGGTGGCGATAAGGATATCGAAGTAAATGTTCGCATCATAGCTGCAACAAACGAAGATATTGAAGCTAACGTAAAAAAGAAAAAATTCAGGGAAGATCTTTACTACCGACTAAATGTAATCCACATTCATATTCCACCTCTGCGGGAAAGAACCGAAGATATCATACTTTTAGCAAATTCTTTTGTCAAGGAATTTGCCGAGAAACACAATAAGAAGCATATCAACCTATCCGAACCTGTCAAATCCATTCTGGTCACCAAAGAATGGAAAGGGAATATTCGCGAACTCAGAAATGCTATGGAACATGCTGTTGCTCTTGCTTCTCATAATAAGATCTTACCCGAAGATCTGCCTGAATCGGTCTATGACTATGCTACTTCAAACAACGGGATGTTCTCCGGTCAGATCATTCACCTGCCCTATGCAGAAGCCAAAGAGACATTCGAAAGACATTACATCATCGAGCTTCTGAAAAAATATGGCGGTGATGTATCCAAAGCAGCAGCTTATTCGGGGATCAAACGACAAAATCTGTATGAGAAGTTCAAACGTTATAGCATAGATCCCGCGGAATATAGAGAATAACAAAGAGCTTGATAAGGAGATTTTTACTACTAGAAGAATAAATCTCTTGACGTTTAAATATATATCTTGAGAGTATGCAAAAAAAATCGGAAGGGGTTATATGGTCGACAATTTGAGTTTAGAACAGCTAATAGCTCTCTATGAGATAGGTCAGGCTATCGGCTCACAGTTAACTTTGGAAAAGGTTTTGAAAACTGTAATGGATGTAGCTACAAAGGTAATGCATGTCGAAGCCTCCTCCTTGATCTTATTGGATGACCAAAGTGGAGAACTCGTTTTTTATATAGCCGAAGGTGAAAAAGCATCGAGGCTCAAAGCTTTCCGTATGCAACCGGGGCAGGGAATAGTCGGTCATGTGGTTCAAGACAATGAACCGGCCATCGTCAATGATGCTCAATCTGATCCCCGTTTTTTCAAAAAAGCCGATAAGACAAGTGGCTTTGTTACCAAGTCTATCCTCTGTGTACCGATGGCAACAAAAAACAAGCTTTGGGGAGCCATAGAAGTCCTGAACAAACAAGATGACGCCGATTTTGACCAATCAGATCTTATATTTTTGCAAGCTATGTCCAAAAGAGCAGCTTTAGCTGTAGAAAATGCTATGTTACATGAAGATATAGTAAAAAATGAACGGCTTGCCGCGGTTGGTCAAACAGTTGCCGGACTGGCTCATTGCATCAAAAATGTGCTAAACGGTATCCAAGGCGGTTCATATCTTGTCGATATGGGGTTGAAGAAGAACAATCCCACGCTAATCGATAAGGGTTGGACAGCTGTGAAAAAGAACAATACATTCATGCAAGACCTTGTGTTGGATATGCTCACTTATTCAAAAGAACGGGAACCGGAATATATCGATGTGGATATAAATGAACTGGCTCAAACTGTCTGTGATTTTATGAGAGAGAAAGCAGAATCTAAAGGTATAAGCTTATCATTTGAGCCAAATGCAGAAATTGGTAATGTGCAAATTGATGGAAAGGCAATAAAACGTAGTCTGCTCAATCTTGTATCCAATGCTGTAGATGCTTGTGAAAATAGACCTGATGCGAAAGTTGAAGTCTCATTAAAGAGTGCTGCCAAAGATTTCTTCGCTTTATCGGTCTCTGACAATGGCAGTGGAATTCCGCCCGAGGCAAAGAAAAAACTATTCCAAGTGTTTTTTAGCACCAAAGGTTCCAAAGGGACAGGATTGGGTCTGGCGGTTACCCACAAAATCATCGAGGAACATGGCGGACGGATAGATGTGGACTCGGAAGTGGACAAAGGAACAACCTTTACGATTTATTTACCGAAGAAAAAGACAAACACTCCAAAGGAGGAAATATGACTGATAGAAAGAAGATCGTTCTTGTGGATGATGAGCAGGTTAATCTTGATTATTGTGAAGCTATGCTCTCTGAAATTGGTGACTTTGATATCAAGACAGCTACAAATGGGATGACAGGTTTGCAACTGATAGAAAGTGAGAAACCCGATCTGGTAGTTCTGGATGTTCAGATGCCGGTATTGAATGGTTTCCAAGTGTTCAAGGAGCTGAAAAAGAATCCATCTACCGAGAGAATACCTGTCATTATGCTTACCGGAATTGCTTCCACGACTGGGATGCAATATAATGCTAAAGATATGGGTGTAACGCTCGGGGCAGAACCACAGGCTTATATCGATAAACCGTTGGATCCGGAAGATTTTCAAAAGAAAGTGAAGAATCTGCTCGGTCTTTAGTTTATAGTAATTTACTAAAAAATGCTCGCTGTTCTAAAGAGCAATTACTTTTATGCTCTGAAAGCTAGTGAGTATTACAAATTGAATAGGGGGAATAATGGATGTAAAAACCGCTATAGAAAAACGTCGTGCCTACCGTGTATTACAACCTGGCAAAATTGATGATTCTATCATAGAACAACTGATAAATGCAGCAAAATTGGCACCGTCATGTTTCAACAAACAACCATGGAAATATTTGTTTATCAAATCTGACGAGATGCTAAATAAAATGAAAGCTGTTTTTGCCAAAGGGAACGAATGGACTTTCGATGCTTCTCTAATTGTAGTGGTATTCGGCAAAAAAGAGGATGATTGTATCATCAAAGACCGCATTTATTATCAGTTTGATATAGGACTTTCTTCTGCTTTTATGATACTTCGAGCTACTGAAATGGGTCTTGTAGCTCATCCAATTGCCGGCTATAGTCCCAAAAAAGTAAAAGAGCTTACGAATATTCCTGCAGATATGGATGTTATCACTCTTATTCTGGTTGGGAAAAGAGCGGAACCAAAGAATCAAGAATTGGCAGATAAGCTCGCAGCTGAAGAACCCAGACCAAAGCGAAAAGATAATAGTGATTTTGTATTTTATGAGACATATCAGTAAAAAAAATAATATAGAGAAGGAGTAACTGATGAGTACAGAAAAAAATCCCTTGTTAGAAAGGACAAAAAACGGCAAATTCGAAGCTATTCCGTTTGATCAGATCAAAAGAGAACACTTCCTACCCGCTATTGAAAAAGCAATGGAGATCACCAAGGCAAATATCGAAAAAATAAGGACAAATCAGAGTCCACCGTCCTTCGAAAATACAGTAGAAGCATTGGAATTTGCCAGTGAGCATCTGGATGAGGTAGCTACGATCTATTTCAATCTGATGAATTCCGAATCCGATGATAAATTCAAAGAGCTGGCACAGCAGATAGCACCGATGCTATCGGCTTTGAACAATAGTATTCTCACCGATCCGGTTTTATTCGACAAAGTAGAATCCATCTACAACAAGCGAAAAACTTTAAATCTGAACCAAGAACAAGCTCGTCTCTTGGAGCTGAATTATAAGGCTTTTGTTCGTAATGGCGCCAGATTATCCGACGAGGATAAGAAAAAACTCATCGAGATAGATGATAAACTCTCGCGATTAAGTCCTAAATTCATGCAAAATGTGATGAATTCTGCCAATTCTTTTTCACTGCACATTACAGACAAATCCGAGCTTGAAGGACTTCCTTCCTCAGCATTGGAATCTGCTGCTCATGCTGCTAAGCGAAAAGGATTGGATTCCGGTTGGCTTTTTACATTGCAAATCCCCAGTTTTCTACCTGTGATGATGTATGCCAAAAACAGAGAACTGCGTGAGAAGATGTATCGCGCTTATGGGGCACGAGCATACAAAGATAGATTCGATAACCAGGATATGGTAAAACAGATAGCAACACTCAGACATAAAAGAGCCAATCTATTGGGTTTTGACACCCATGCCCAATATGTATTGGCAGAGCGAATGGCAGAAAAACCGACTACTGTGTTATCTTTCTTAGATGAAATATTCGACGCTGCTCTTCCCACTGCCAAAGAAGAATTGGAAGAGATGAAGAATTTGGCTTATGAACATGATAAGATCACCGATTTCTCCGCTTGGGATTCACATTATTATGCCCAGATTTTGAAAGAGAAAAAGTTTAACTATAATGAAGAAGAACTCCGCCCTTATTTCAAAATGGAAAATGTAATTGATGGATTGTTCAAAGTCGCTAATAGACTTTATGGCATCAATTTTTCTCAGATAAATAATATCCCGGTTTATCATGAAGATGTAATTGTCTATGAGGTAAAAGATAAGGACGACAGTCATCTCGGGCTCTTGTATCTGGATACTTTCCCACGAGAAACCAAACGAGATGGAGCGTGGATGACTACCTATCAAAGGCAAGGAATGAAATCGGGCAAAGTTCACCGACCTCATGTTTCCATCGTTGCCAATCTTTCCCCCTCTACCGATAAAAATCCATCTTTGTTGCAGCATTCCGAAGTGAAGACTCTATTCCATGAGTTTGGACATGCACTACATGCTCTGCTATCCAATTGCACCTATTCTTCTCTTGCCAGTCCGAATGTATATTGGGATTTCGTGGAGCTGCCTTCACAGATTATGGAGAATTGGGTAGTGGAAAAGGATGCACTCGATCTTTTTGCAAATCACTATCAAAACGAAACTAAAATGCCGGATGAACTTATCGAAAAAGTGAAGAACGCTCAGAGATTCAATGCCGGAAGTATGAATTTACGCCAACTTAGTTTGGGTTACTTAGATATGGCTTGGCATAATAATGATCCCAGCGATATAGATGATGTGGCTGCTTATGAAGATAAGGTGATCGAAAAGACACGCTTGCTTCCAAAAGTGGAAGGCAGAAATACTTCATGCAGTTTCAGTCATATCTTTGCAGGAGGATACTCTGCCGGATACTATTCTTACAAATGGGCAGAAGTATTAGAAGCAGACGCATTTGAATTATTCAAAGAAAAGGGGATATTCTCGAATGAGATAGCTGAATCATTCCGCAATAACATCTTAGCACGTGGTAATACAGAACATCCAATGGATATCTATGTAAAATTCAGAGGAAGAAAACCAGACCCTGAAGCTTTATTAAAACGTGAAGGGCTAAAGTAAACTTAATCAAACCCCGCTTAACGGCGGGGTTTTTTTAATCTTCAAATAATCCGTTCAGTTCAGAACTATCGAACCAGATCATTGTTCCATGTAGTTGGTTGAGCTCATCCTGAAGCAGATCTTTGTGATTACTCTCCTCCTCGGCGAGATTGAGAAGTAGTTTTTTCGTATCTTCATCATCACTATTTTCTGCCAAGTGTTTGTATCGATAATACGCCCTCTCCTCTTGAGCTATTGCAAATTTAAGCGCTTGATCAGGTTCCTCCAACCTTTCTTCAATCGCCAATTTTGGCAATTTATCCGGTGAGATTGTAAGCTTTTCGTCCGGGAACTCTTTTCCAAACTGCTGCCGGATTTTTTGTTCGTGCATATTTTCCAAAGGAATCAAATTAATAAAAGTTTGTTTGGACGGTGCTTTATTGAATGCTTTTGCGAGCATGGCATACAAATTCTGCGTTTCCACTTCCGATTCTATCGCTTCTATCAATATGTCTTTTCTCGTTTTCATATCTCCTCCTACTTTGAGTATAATTGTTAATCATGTCCAAAAATGTCAAGCTTCTCGTTTGGGATAGAATAAAAAGGAAATATTGACAGGAGAATGACGCTAGAAAAAAGGTCTTTGGGGAGTCGGAAAATGAAAGAAAAAAGATTCGTAGTATATCTTGCAGCAGTTGCAGCTATGCTGTTTTGGGCAGCTAGTTATGTGTGGTATAAACAGGCATTTGAGATGTTCAAGCCGATCACCATCATATTCTTGAGATTGCTGTTATCTTATGTTTTATTATCTCTATTTCTGCATTTCAGCAAAATATCTACCCGAATTGATAAAAAAGATTATAAGCTCTTTTTGCTATTGGCTTTTTTCGAACCATTTTGTTATTTTATGGGAGAAAGCCATGGAATGCAACATGTGTCGGCTACACTCGGTTCTATTATCATATCTACTATTCCGTTGTTCACACCTTTGATGACTTTTATCTTTCTACGTGAGAGGATAGTATTGATCCATATTGTCAGTATCTTCATATCTTTTGCCGGTGTATTTCTGATCGTATCTGGTGGAACTATCGACTATGAATCTGTCAAAGGGATAGCATTGATGCTTTTTGCCGTATTGGCAGGAACCGGATATGGAATTATTGTAAGAGTACTGGCAGTGAAATATTCCAGTTTGGTGATTGTACGTGCCCAAAATATTATCGGAATTTTCTTTTTCTTACCGTTTCTGTATCTACGGGAATGGGATGCTATTCAGACACTACAATTCAATACCACCAGCGTACTTGCCGTTGTTCAATTATCTATTTTCGGTTCTACTTTAGCCTTTATTTTTATGACCATTGCCATACACCGGATCGGACTGATAAATGCAACTATCTTCACCAACTTGATCCCGGTATTCACAGCAGTCATTGCCTTTTTCGTGATTGATGAACCTTTAACCGTTCGAGTGATCGGTGGCATAATGATTGTGATCTTGGGATTGTTCCTATCTCAGCTACCTTATTATCTAAAATGGAAGAAAAAGAGGCAGATGGCAATGTACGGCGGTATCAGTAAAGAGTCCGATCGATTGAGCTAATTTAATTTCTTCGACAAAAACCATTGCAATCCGATCAATGTCTTAGCATCGATGATCTTACCGGAATCTATCATATCGGTTATTTGAGCAGGAGTCAGATGAATCTCTTTGATGTCTTCATGTTCCTGATGATTTCCACCACCTGCACCAACTCGAACATTATCATCGATTTCTGCGTAGAATAGGTGGATTTTCTCATCACAGCTTCCCGGTGCTACATAAAAGCAACAAATTGGTAGCAAATCGGTTACTTTGTAACCCAACTCTTCATAAATCTCACGTTTTAGGGCAATTTCGGGAGTTTCACCTTCTGCCATCATACCGGCTACGAGTTCCAAAAGCCAACCATTATCCTTCTGATAAGTAGCGTAACGAAATTGTTCTACAAAGACCAATTTCTCACGCTTTCTATGATACAACACTGCACTGACAGCATCGCCTCGAACTACATTCAAACGACTTACTTCAGCGCTCATATCACCATCGTATTTTTCGTATCTCAGCTTTGCTTTTTCCAACTTAAAAAAATCATCGAACAGTATTTTCCGAGAAATGATCTCTACTTTTTTCATCTTAAACTCCATACATAATTAGTGCTACAAGTAAACCTAAAATAGCACCTGCCATTACCTCCAGTGGTGAATGACCTAATAGTTCTTTGAGATTTTTTTCCAAAAGCTGCATTCCCTCTCGCTCTTTTATGTTATGAACGATTTTATTCAGAAGTTCTGCCTGTTCACCTGCCGCGCGTCTAACTCCGGCAGCATCGTACATCACGATCAGGGCAAATACAGCTGTAATTGCAAAAAACGTGGATGAGAAACCTTCGGATAGCCCGACAGCAGTAGCCAAAGATACCACGGTAGCTGAATGCGAACTCGGCATACTACCGGTCTCTATAAATTGTTTCAGACTATACTTCTTATGTTTAACAAAATAAAACACTCCTTTGAGTATTTGAGCTAATAACATTGCTACTAAAACAATCTCAATTATTTTGTTCCCGAGTATGATTCCATCATTCATAGATTTTATTCAGTATTTTCCCTATACAAAAGCGCGGTTTTCCCTTTGGTTTGGATTAAAATCGCATCGGTCGCCATCGTCAATTCTGCTGCCAGTTCTTTTCTCTCTTCGCGAAAATCCGATTGCAATGCCACTTTTACCAACTCATTTGCTTCAAGTTGTTGCTCCAAACTTTCGATTACATTCGGAGTAACACCTTGTTTGCCTACATGCAGTGTAGCCGGCATATTATGCGCTTTTGCTATCAACTCTGCTCTCTGTTTACCAGTTAAATTCATGAATTTCCCTTCCTTATTTTTACTATCTCACTATACAAAAATATATCTCGCTACTCTTTCTGCAAGAATTTTCTCATATTTATAAGACAAATTGGTATTATTTATCAAATTGATAAACTCGCGGAGCCAATGATATATTTAGCGATATCATATCTACCTTATTTTTCATACAAATAGGATACTATCTCATTTTTGGCACGATATATGCTCAGAGAATCAGTAAAAAAGGAGGTTCTCATGAAAAAGCATCAACTTACCATGTACTGTTTGATCTTGTTCTTCTATGTAGTTGCTATTGTAACTATCGTTCTATTGACCGATAACACAGAATCGACTTTATCATCTTTGCTGATAAAGTCTGAAACTGTCGATATCGATCAGTGTGAAGTTACAACACTCCACTCTGATATTAAAGTGATCAACAGACCTAATATTGGCGGATTAATAAAAGATATCTTAAGCAAAATACTGTCTCATTAATCCGCCAATGTCTCACTGTATGTCAGCGATCTTTCAGTGAGCAATGTCATCTTCTCAATTGCTTCAGCAAACTGATGACCTCGTCTTGAGATTCGAGCAGATATTTAGCTTCGGACTGTATCTTCCCTACTCTAAAGGAATAAGCCCTCTCAGGTACGGTTTCGAATAGCAACTCATCCGACCATCCCGATCCTATTGCGAGAATAAAGTCATAATTTTTTTGTGAAAGCCAATGCATGGCAAGTTCACCTTTGTTAATTCCCGAATTTGCGACTTCTATCACCTTGTTTCCGTGCCAGACTTGGACATCTATATTGCTGGTAATATCTACCAGATTCTCATACACTTCCATAGCCAAGAAGGCAGCTTGCTCAATATCAGCTTTGTGATAATACCAAGATACCGAATATTCCTTTTCCTGAATAAAAGAGCCGTGCAATCTATCGGTGTAGATTTGAAGCAGTTCCATCACATCATCCTTCCACTCAGCAGAGAGAGGTTTGAGCTGATCCCATTTTTGGGTAGCAGCATCTCTGATCCAAGAACCATGCTCGGCTATAAGATTAATACTGAGTTTGCCCAGACATTCGTCCAGTTCTTCTTTGCTTCTACCACTCAAGATAACGATATCCGTTTTCTGCTTCTTGTTCACATTTCTGAGTAATTGGATCAGTTCTTTGTCTGGTTTCGGCGCTTGCGGTTCTTGGGAATATGGTACGATCGTACCATCATAGTTTAGGATTATTATTCTGTTTTTTGCTTGATGATAATCTTCCAGAAGTTGAGTAGCTATTTGCTCGGTATACCTCTTTTTGGAAAATGATTCGGTAGATAATTTCCAGATATCATAAAGTGTTTTTACATATTCGTCTGCCCAATGCACGACATTATATCTTTTCAGACGGGTTTGCATGATCTCGTTCCGTTTGACCTGCTCCTCTTCGGGCATGTTCAGAGCTTCCAAAATAGCATCAGCTATAGCATCAGTACTTTGCGGATTGATAATGATAGATTCGCTTAGCTCTTTGGCAGCACCGGTAAATTCACTAAGTATCAAAACCCCTTTCTTATCTACCAATGAGGCGACATATTCTTTGGCTACCAGATTCATTCCATCGCGAAGCGGAGTTAGCAGAGCCACATTACTGCGCCGATACTGCTCGATCAACTGTGGATGTGGCAGAGATGTATATTGATAGATGATCGGTGTCCAATCTATGCTGCCATATTTACCATTAATATTACCTACTAGTTCATCCAGTTTTCTTTTTATAGTTTGATAAGAAGAAACTCCCGTGCGGGATGGAACTACTATCATATTTAGATACACCTTCCCATGCCATTGCGGATTTTTTTCCAGAAACAATTCGAATCCCTGCAATCGTTTTACGATCCCTTTGGAATAATCGAGGCGATCAACAGACAAGATCATTTTCTGCTCGCTGCCGCTCGGTTTGCCGGGGATCTTCACACAAGTTTCCAGACCGTGGAACTTTTCGTAATCTATTCCCATGGGAAAAGTTTCCACTCGTGCAGTTCTCAGCGGTAATGCAATCCTTCCCATATGATTCTCTATACCCAATAACCTCCGTAAACAGCGTAGGTAATACTGAGAATAATCGTGCGTATGAAATCCGATGAGATCTGCTCCCAAAAGACCTTCCAATATCTTATTTCGACTCTCGTTGGGAAGCAAACGGTACATCTCGAAAGAAGGGAAAGGAATGTGTAAGAAAAACCCGATCGGATTTGAAACCTGTTCGCGTAGCATTCCAGGCAGTAGCATTAGATGATAATCGTGAACCCAAATGATATCATCAGGTTCTATCACCTTCAAGATCTCATCTCTGAATATGCGGTTCAATCTCTGATATTGCTGCCAAAAATCTTTATCGAATCTGGCATAGGTAGGGAAATAATGGAACAGAGGCCAGACGGTTTTATTACAAAAGCCGAGATAGACTTTGTCCATCAAACTCTGCGAGAAAAAAACCGGAGCAGCGTTGAATTCTTGTTTCACTTTTTCCCGGATGAGCTTTTCATCTTTTTTGGGAATAGTCATGCCGGGCCAACCCATCCATAGATAATCATCAATATCAGAATCGGTCTTCCCCAAGGCAGAGAGATAGTCGCTCAATCCGGAGACCAAACCACCCGCACTCTTTTTGGTATGATATTCACCTTCATATTTGGATACTGAAACAGGTAAGCGATTGGATACAATTATCAGTCTCATCATAAACTCCTAACAATATTCTTTTCTTAGTTTATCTGTTTTGATTCTCTCTTCTCTTGCCATCATTTTTTCATAACTAATCATAATGAAATAATTTAATCATTTCTTTACCTTTGCCAAACAAAATTTAACATCTAAGCAATATTTATCAGGAGATTTGATCCGAACTTATTAATTGTGCACCTGCACTTCTCATTTCTTGCAATGCTTTCTCCACATCGCCTTCATGCTGTTTCACACCCTCGATAGCATCTGCAACCACAAAAGTCTTGAAACCACCTTTTATAGCATCCAATACGGTAGAACGGACACAGTATTCGGTAGTAAGTCCTACGATATAAAGATCGGTTACATTTTGAGAGTGCAAAAATCTGAACAGATCTTCATTGGTAGCTTCGAAGGATGAATAGCCGTCATCAGCATTACCGGTTCCCTTCAGAAAGATTTGCTTGATTCTACTTGCCTGAAGAGCAGGATGAAATTCTGCTCCTCTGGTTCCGGCAACACAGTGTGGTGGCCATTTATCGAAATGAACTGTATCTTTGGGATGATAATCTTTGGAGGCTAGTATGATAGAGAATTTATCCATCAGGTCATTTACTATCGGTACGATCTTATCTCCCTCCGGGGCAGGTAAAGCCCCGCCAGGACAGAAATCATTTTGCAAATCGACTATTAATAACGCTTTCATCTCTCCTCCTCTATTCTTTTACCTTAGTGTGGATCAGTTTGTTTCTCAGATTCCACAACTTTTTGCTCAATCCTACTTTGTAAATATGTGGATTTTCGAATCTTTTGTGTTCTTCGGGTAATTCCTTTAATCTTTTATACATATAGTTTGTAATTTCAGATATCGGCACTTTACCGTTTCTCTGTTTACCATTTTTCAGCACTGTTTGCAGCAACTGCTCAGCTCTTAATCCTTTTAGAGAGCATGATTTCTCCTGTTCATGCGGATGATGGATAATATCTACCTTTTTCTCTTTAGACAGCGAAACTGCATCTGCATAGAACATATCATCACCGTTGAAAAAACGGTAGACTTTTTTCTCACCTGGAAAAATTATCTTTTCTAAATTTTCGGATAGCTTTAACCGCGGTTTACCATCGCTAGAACTTAGTTTGAACACCCCATCCAAAGCGGCATCATCTTTGCCGGTGATAAGCCGAGTTCCCACTCCGAATCCATCTATCGGTGCATTTTGTTGGTCCAAGCTTCTTATCAGATATTCATCGAGTTGGTTGGAAGCAAAAACCATCACATAATTCAAACCGGCATCGTTCAGCATTTTTCTTGCTTTTTTACTAAGATAAGCCAGATCACCGCTATCGAGTCTGATACCCTTCAATCTTTTGCCTTTACTCTCCATCTCTTTGGCTACTCGTATAGCATTGGGAACTCCCGATCGGAGAGTGTCATAGGTATCTACGAGCAGGATGCAGTTATACGGATAGATCTCGGCGAATTGTCTGAAAGCTGTCAGTTCATCGTCAAAACTCTGGATCCATGAATGTGCCTGTGTTCCGGAGCAAGGCAGGTCATAAAGCTGAGCGGCATAAACATTGGACGTAGAATCACAGCCACCAATCATAGCGGCACGGCTGGCTTGAATTCCACCACACCCTTGAGCACGTCGCAGACCGAAATCGACCAATAATCGTTCTCCAGCCATTAACCTCATGCGTGAAGCTTTGGTGGCTATCAGAGATTGAAAATTGATAATGTTCAATAAAATTGTTTCGATCAATTGTGCTTCCAATATATTACCCTTCACTATCATCACAGGTTCGTATGGGAAGACGACCTCTCCTTCTCGTGGAGCAAGAATTTCTCCTTGGAAACTGAAATCTGCCAGATAGGAAGTAAATTTCTTGTCAAAACCGATACTCTCCAGATATTCACATGCGGAATGATCAAAGCGATAATTTTTGATGCTATCCAAAAGATCCTGTAAACCGGCAAATACGACATAGCCACCACCAAAAGGATTACTGCGGAAAAAATAGTCGAAACATACCGAAGTGTTATGCCTGCCAGTTAGATAATATCCTTGAGCCATCGTCAATTCATATAAATCTGTATATAATCCCAGATTACTTCCTATCATCAATTCCTCCAAATCATATAATAAGCTGATTTCCCATTCTTAGCAACTGCAAAGTCTCCCCTCTCTCAATGTCTCGAAACCTTCTTTGAATAAATATGCGACGATAAGCAATCCAACGATGGGATCTGCCTGCCAAATACCGAACCATTGGTTCATAAGCAACCCTATCAAAAGCGACAAAGACATGAATACACATGCCAAAGTCTGTTTGGAATCAGCTACTAAACTCATACTTCCAATTCGTTTGCCCGTCTTATTTTTGGCCACATACAAGAGGGGCATGATTATCAACGATAAGATCGCGATCACCAGCCCCATTACAGATGGCTCCGGTTTCTCTTGGAGTAGCAGTTTTTTCACCGCCTCATAAAGGACATAACCACCAAGAATGAAAAAAGTGTAGCCCACCAGTTTGATAGCACGGTTTTCTATTTTTCTCTCCTGATCTGCATCCATTTTTTTATAAGAGCGAAAACGCCAGATCATAACTATACTCGAGAGAGATTCGGAAAAACTATCCATTCCGAATCCGATTAAAGCTATACTTCCGGCGATTACCCCGGCAATTATCGACAATATTCCTTCTAATAAGTTGTATATTAAAGTAAAGTATGAAAGCAACAACGCTTTTTTATGATACCTTTTATCCATTCATCCTCCTACCAATAAAATCATAGTAAAATAGTAGGTTTTGTCAATCTCTTTTTTTATTGTTTATGATCTTTTCGAGTACAGACACTGTCCCCAAGCATGTTAATCTTCAAAGTAACGATAATTCATATAGTTATTGAATACTCGTTACTTAAGCATCTTCTTAGTCGCTATGATTGCTCAAACCTACCTTGTTTGAAGGTGACTTTCCGATTGACAGAAAGCCTCAATCCAAAATTTATACTCCCTAAAAAAAGTAAAAGGAAGGTAAAAATGATAGGAAATAGCCAGGTATTAGTAGGCAATCATACATCTGCAGCTTACTTAATCAATCTAAAGAGAATGGTAAACATTGTGGGTATGGTATTAATTTTGAGCTTTTTGGCACAGATGAGAATTCCGCTTATCTTCACGCCCGTACCAATAGTATGTACGCAGATCGGGATAGCCATCTTAGCCGCTTATTTAAACCGAAAGGATGGGATGCTGGCTATAATGACCTATATAGTAGCAGGTGGAGCCGGATTACCAATATTCAGCGGCTTCAATGGTGGTTTGTCGGCACTAACCGGTCCCACCGGCGGGTATATAGCCGGATATCTGCTGGCTTTTGTGTATTTAAGTAATTACCTACACAATAGAGAAGAAAAAACCATCCTGAACATATTCTCCCATATTTTCCTAGCACAATTACTGATTTATATCCCCGGATTGATTCATCTAAGTCTATGGATGAGTGCAACTCAAACTTTTTCGGTACAAACTATGCTAATCATCGGATTTTTGCCGTTCATAGTAGGTGATGTAATCAAAGCTATGATCGTCTCAAGCTATATGAAAATTGTTTGTAAATGTAAATGAGCATCATTAGGATAGGGCAGGGACAAATATTTTGTTGATATAGAATTGGGGTTTCGGATTCCGATCAGTTTTGTATATATATTCGAAGCCGCTCTATTTGATATCTTTTTGGAAATCGTTCCCCAACAAAACGTTGGGGAACTTTTTTTTATTGATAACATCCGATTTGAAAGTACTTTTAGCGATTACATCGTTCAGTTTTCATTCATCTGTGAAAAATGTATTTGACTTAAATTTAAAGGATTAATTGTTTGTTGAATATAAGCATTTCATAATGCTGTGAAGATTTTAATGAGGTTAGAATATAATGAAGATACGGAAAGAAGCATTGATAAACATGGGAAAAAACTCATATTTGCTTTGTTTGTTGATATTTAAAATATATAGTATTAATAATTAGGGGATTATATATGTCACTATTCTACAAACCATTGCATGAAATTTCTATCGATGATATTAATTCATTGATAGATAATCAAGTTCATGAAACTCGCAATTTGGAATATAAAAGTAAATTACCGGGGACAACGAATAAAGAAAAGAAAGATTTTTTAGCAGAAGTTACAGCTATGGCAAATTCCGGTGGTGGGGACATTATATTCGGAATAGAAGAAAAAGAAGATTCGATAGGAGATAAAAAATATGCTCTTCGCGGCATCTCAAGGATAAATGAGGATACGGAAAAAAACAGATTAGATTGTCTCTTGAGAGATGGAATTCAACCTAGAATAATATATTATCATTTTGTTTCTATACCAATTGATGAAACAAAACAAATCTATTTATTAAGAATACCCCGTTCCTTAAACACCCCTCATATGGTGACCTTAGGTGGTAGTCAGAAGTTTTATGCCAGAAATTCTTCCGGTAAGTATCCAATGGAGATCAATGAAATCAGAACTTCCTTTTTATCAGGCTCAACATATTTGGAGATAGCAAAAAATTGGAGATTGGAAAGGATAGCATTGATAAAAAACAATGAAACATTTATACGATTAAATGATGAAGCAAAGTTAGTTCTCCATGTTATTCCTCTGAACTATGATCATATGGACGACAACATTAATCTTAAACAAATGCACAAAACTATATCAAATAATTATGGAGAAGATTTACATTACAATTTTGATGGTATATTTAGTAAAAACTGCTACAATCATTCATATCAATATAAACACAATTTTAGTATTAATAATATAACATATTTTCAATTTTTTCGAAACGGACAAATCGAATCTGTTGATGATAAGATACTTAATTCAAAGGAAAAGAATTTGACTACCCAAACATATGAAAAAGAAATAATCTGGATTATTGAATTACACCTTAAATATTATAAACAAATCAATGTGACTCCACCTTTCGTCATTGGTATTACATTGTTAGGTATTAAAGATTATACTATTAAGGACGATACAAATTGGAGAATGAGAATAATGCCTGACATCTTTATAAAAGACGATGATATTATTCTACCAAATCTAATAATTCAAGATTTCAATGATGATATCCCAAAAGCTCTGAAACCAGCTTATGATATGGTTTGGAATGCCTGTGGTTATGCAGGTTCCTTTAACTATGATGAAAATGGCAATTGGAAATACAGCAATAATTCTTAATAATCGAATAATTATACCTCACCCTCTTTCTCTTGACAGAGAACAGTACTTCATCAATTTGGTAGTGATCGCTGAGTAACATGACCTAAGCTGTAGTGGTAAGGTCAGTTACCGTTAGGGTATTTTGGGAAACCGGAGTGCCTCCCGTGCTTGGAAAGGCGAGATTAATCTCTTGCCTTCTAATAAATTAGTTAGGAGGGCAGATGAAAACATATCTGACGATTTTAGCACTTGGTTTGCTGCTATTCATCTCTTCTTGTGATGATCGCAGTGCACCACCGGAATATGATCCACCTGAATGGGCGGTTCATCCCGATCATGAGATCACAATTCCGGATAGTCTGGAAGGATTTTATAATCCTGTGGAGATATCCTATGATGACGAAATTGTAACCGCTTATCCGTTACTCGATTTTGTAACTGACTACCTTTATGACGGCTACACTTACGAACTGATGTCCACCGATGCCGATGGCAATTTCTCACCCCGTATCAAAGGATATCCCGATCTGGTCTGGGATGAGTTTAGCACCGGCTATTACATACCGGAGAAACAGCATCGTGCTTATTTCCCCGATGAATCTATCCCCTCGACTTATGATGTGAAAAACCTGGGATATATCAATATGTATCGCAAAGTGAATGTGGTCAAACAGGCGGACATCACTCTGTTTCACATCAATGTCTTACCATCATTGCAGATATTGTATCATGATGATCAAGGTTCTCATGAAGCGGAAGTAATAGAACTTCGCTACCTCATCAGCGACTATATCACACCAAACAAAGAAGATTACGAATATCTCTTTGAATACTTCGCAGGCGGCACGGATCTTTTGAGCTGGCAGCAACTCAATCGTGCATATTGGATAAAAAATAGTGAAGCTCTGATCTTTTTGGATGATACCAATACCGTCACCGACACGGCAGAATCTTTGCTGAATGTATATCTGAGTGAGATTGCAACCTATTGATGAGCTGGTTGAAGCGCTTCTCTTCTTATGATCTGTTGATGATCGCCATCTTGAGTGCGCTCGGATTGGCGATCAAACCGATCGTCACGCCACTGATCCATCTGGTATCCTCCCCGTTGATGATCCCGGGCGGTTCACTTGCCGGCGGACTATATATGATGTGGATCGTGCTGGCGATAGCGATCTTGCGAAAACCGGGAGTTGGCACTCTGGTGGGGCTTACTCAGGCGATCGTGATGATCTCGCTCGGTTACTTTGGCAGTCATGGCATCGTTTCACTACTCAGCTATACTCTACCGGGTGTCATAGTAGATCTGGTCGCTTTCATCAGCCGCTATCATAATAGTGTGTTCTCTCACACCATAATGTGTATGATGGCAAACATCACCGGTGCGACAGTAGTCACCGTAATCGTTATGCGCCTTGCTTGGCTTCCGTTGCTCATCTCACTAACCACGGCAGCAATTTCGGGAATTATCGGTGGCATTATTGTTCATTCACTATTTAATAAACTGAGGGCATATAATCTGGTATGAAGATGGAGACGAAACATTTCGGATTTATCATTATTCTTATCTTTTTGAGCGCATCTATCGCTCATAGCCAAGCTCTTGTTCTGCATCATCAATCGGGAAGTATAGACATCATAGCAGAAGATTTTACAGATGAGATGCTCACGACTGTGCAAACCTCACGCATCTTGGATGGTAAAGAAAAAACTGAACTGTGGGTAGGAATATTTCTGGAACATTTATTAGAAGCGCATACGATCGCTGCTTACGACGAGATCATCTTTACTGCTGATGATGGTTATCAGGTTAGATTGTCACGCCAAGAAGTAAATTCCCACACTTGCCTGCTCGCTCTCAGAAAGGATAATCAGGATCTCGCTTCTTTTCGGCTTGTCATCCCCACCCTCAGAGAGATGTATTGGATAGCAGAGCTTAGCTATATCGATGTAGTGGAAGATACCATGCTGATGGATCCTAACATTCTGTTCTCAGCTGAGAATATCCTAAAAAGTTTACCACTTATCATTCATCCACTGTCATACTCACGGCAAAAAGCGTATCTGTTCAGACGGTTGATCATCGACTATCTTCCCTACACATCCGGCGAATATATTTTGAAAGGCAGCGATGGGTTGGAGCGGAGATTGGATTATCAGAGTTATCTGAAAAATGCTCTCGTTATCCCGCATGAAGATGGCAGTTACGATCTCATAAGTCCTGATATGCCTGCTGGGATGTGGATCAAAAATATCGCTTATTTTCAAAACAAAGCGCATGGGATAGCCTACTTCTTCCCAAATGCATTCTCTTCTTATGAGCATTTTTCCCAAATAACCGGACTGGACTTTCATGATACTAAAACAGAAGCATTTACAAATAGCGGCAAACTTTTGGATAAAGCGAATGACTGGTTGAACCTAAACGAACTTAAGAAAATACGGATAATAAAATGATAAAGATACTTCTTTTAGCTTTCTTGCTCTATGGTTGCAGTACTGCTGAGATTGAACTTTCGGGCAATATAGCCAATCCTGCGACTATTTCATCCGAAGGCAGGTTGGACAGCATCTTGACCTCATACCGCTCCGAAGCTGCATTTTTGATAGCGGCAGATGGTACTGCTGCCTATCTGCCGGCTAGTTCATATCCCTATCTGTATCTATACAAATCTGATGGGGAATTCCATGCTCAGAGTGATTCATTACCGGCTTTTTGTAATCTGAAGAATATCAGTGAGATCTCCTTATACAGTCCCGCTCCATCTTACTCACTCTCTGTTTTACAGGGCAATCAATCTAGCGAGATATACACTCCCTTTAGTGCCCGCCTAGCAGAATTTCGCCTGCTTGGTGCTAGTAGCAGATATGGAAATTACGCCTCTAAATATGAATCCTCCTCCCCATTTCGTTTGCCTGCTCTTGAAGATTCTATCTTGACTCTCACCAACGATGGTAAGTATATTTGGTATGATAGAACTGATTTCTCCCATGCTTTTTCTTTACAGTCCAATCATTTCAAACTCGAAGCAGACACCCTCATAGCCATCTGGCAAAATCCTCCGCAACAAGACATATTCTCTTTGCACAATACGATAGATACTTACCCCAGTCCCCTGCTGGTTATCATCATTGATAGTTATGGCCATATATATCATCAACATCTGGCAGCTTTGGGAGAGAAAAATTATCTTCACGATTTGGATGTTCAACCACTCAGATCAGCTTATCCTCCCAAATCTAGATACAATATTTGGGCATTGGGCAGTGGTGACAGACTGCAAAATAGGAATGAAGCTCGGGAACTCTTCAACTTTACCACTTTTGAAAATTCGGTTTTCCTCGGCGGCGCAATCCGGCTTTTTGCTAAAGAGATCGAGTTTGTATCTGCCATTGATACACTCAGATATAACGACTATGCTATATTCCGGCAGGCGGCAGAAAGGATCCATTCCGACAAGTATGACCTGATTTTTGTCCATTTTGTCTCCATAGATGAAGCCGGACATGATCATGGTGCTTATAGCATCGAACGGTTGGAACAAACGAAACTGGTAACGTCATATATAGAGGAACTGGTTAAGCTCTGGAACGGAGATGTGCTCTTCGTATCCGACCATGGTATGCACGACAAAGATGGTAAAGGCACACACTTCAGAGCGATAGATGAAGATATTATCGGAATATGGGGTATGATAAAATGAAAAAAGTTCGGCTTTTACTGTTCGTGTTAGTGCTAATGCTTGCCATTTTGGTCCTGATCTTTCAAAACTCTATCAGCGTTGAAGGTGAGCTGGCTGTCATCTATCAACAAGAGGAATATAAACTATCATCGGATGACATCTCTGCACTTGCAGAACATCCTATCCATACCGAACGAGGTAGTACTCATCAGGCATATAAGCTTACAGAGATATTGGATTATCTCGAAATTGCCACCAAAGAAATAGAGCAGATATCGGTGAGCTCGATCGATGGGATGAGACTCACCGTCAAAAGAAATGAGATGAAGGATCTGTATCTGGAACTAGATGATAGAAGCAGCACTTTTCGCCTTATTATCCCGCCGGATACATTTGCCCAACGTTGGCTGAAAAATGTTCATAAAATAGAAATGCAATGATCCGATTAGACAATGTTTCATTTCGTTATCATCAAAGCCAAATTTGGCTATTCGAATCCTTCGATTTTGAAGCGGCAAGTGGTGAAATCATCTTGATCCGCGGTAAGAGCGGATGTGGCAAAACTACGCTACTGAACATTATTTGTGGAGTGATCCCCAAAATGATCAAAGGTGAGCTTGATGGACAAGTTTACTTCGAAGATTCGGATATCGGAGGTTGGACTCTTCCCCAGACTGCTCCCCATATCAGTATGCTGATGCAAAATCCTATTCTCTTCTTCCCCATAGTGGAGCATGAACTCGCTTTTGCACCGGAAAATCTGAACCTGCCGCCTATCGAGATAAAAAACAGGATTGATAAGGTTATCACTGATCTCGCACTGCATGATATCCGCTACCAAGAGACTGCCAATCTTTCTTACGGACAGAAAAAACTGGTTAATTTAGCTGCTCTATTGACTTTATCTCCGGAAGTATATCTATTGGATGAGCCGAGCGCTGGACTTTCGGATCAATATCTGACCCTGATCGAATCTATCATCAAAAATTTGGCTAAAGAAGGTAAAACCGTGCTAATAACTGATCATGAAGAGCATTTTCAATCTGTTGCTCACAAGGTGATAGATCTATGAAAAACGATATCATCTTCTCGCTTACCAATCTTTCTATCTCTTACGATAGTGTAATTTTCGACAATGTATCTCTTGCCATCCGCGCAAGCGAAGTAACCCTGATCCATGGTGGTAACGGAGCCGGTAAAACTACTCTCTGTCGAATACTTGCCGGCTTAGAAAAAAAATATGAGGGAAGGATATCCCTCTATGGTAAAAACCTGTCTTTGCTTCAAGTCCCAGAGCTGAGCAATTACTTGCTTTATCTAAAACAAGAACCCGAGACTAATGTCGTCGCTGCTACAGCTGATGAGGATCTTTCTATCTGGCAGCATCGATTTATTTCAAACGAAACAGATGAGTTGCAGCGTCAGAAGGCATTAGCAAGATTTCAGATAGAAGATCTAAAGGATAAACCATGCTGGGAGCTGAGTACCGGTCAGATGAAGAGGATCGGTTTGGCAGCTTTGGCTATGTTCGAACAAAAATTCTGGGTCTTGGATGAACCGTCCGCAGCTCTGGATGATGACAATATCTCCATACTGATAAAAATCATTCAAAAGCGTAAAGAAAGTGGATTTGGCACTTTGATAATGACACATAGAAACGAGCGCTTCCTCCCTGTTGCAGATAGGATCTGCAAGATAGAGAATAAAAAAATCTCATGAGATCGATACTATTGCTCCTTTATATTTTGATTGTCACTAATATATACGCTGTAGATTCACTCGAAGTTCGCAAGCTTTTCAAAATAGACGGCATAACAGTAATCGCCGAATCACCCCGGCAAACTATCGGAGCTATAGATACAAAATATTATGATACAGACGATATCCAGAGAGATATTACCATCGCCGATGCCATCAGTGATATGAGTGGTCTCTTTCTATCTGTCGGTGGCAAAGGTGAATCCAATATCCGCATGAGAGGCTTCGAAAAACATCATATAAAATTCTTTATAGATGGACGCCCGATAACGGATGGCTATTTCGGCAACTTGGATCTTCATCTTTTACCACTTGCCAATATTTCACGCATCAACGTGATTAAAGGACCGGTCTCGTCTCTTTTCGGTTTCAATACTATGGGTGGAGCAATCAATATCATCACCGAACCTCAAACGGCTAAGAATAGCCTCAAACTCAATTCCAGCTTTACCTATCCGAATACATACAATAACAGATTGGCATGGTCTCATAGATTCAATAAATTGCATACTCTTCTCTCCGTAACGCACTATATTACCGATGGATACTATCTGCCACGTAAGCTGAAATTATACGACGATAACTCAGAGATTGAGCCCGGCAGCAAGCGGACTAATTCAGCCCGCGAGCGATATGATATATCACTAAGACTGAGAACTGAACTCTTCCGGATGCACTCTCTTCAGCTTAATAGCGGCTATTCATATATGCCTGAAAAGGGTAATCCCCCCTCTATCTACCCACATGCAGACGATCGCTATAGCAAAATTGTGGATTGGGAACGATATCATAATTCGCTTCTGGGAGAATTCTATCTCTCCGATCGGCTCAAGTTAGTTTCCAATCTTTTCCATGATTTTTATGAAGATACCTACATAGCTTACTCAGACGAAAGCTATCAAAACGAAGCCTGGCGGTCTCTGATAGAGAACCGGACTTTGGGAACACATCTGAACTCAGAATATATTGGGGGAGAAAAATGGCGGAGTGATATCGGTTTGAGAGCTGAATATAAAACCTACAACCGCAAAGGCGGTCCCGGATACGAAACTAATTGGATTGGCAACTCTCAGACGCTAATCTCGTTTTATCAACAATGCGAAACTGATCTTTATAGTGAACTTCTTTCTCTCACTTTCGGCAATTCCCTCATATCCTATACCCATTCCGATCTCAATTCGGCTCACTATTATTATGAACCGCAAATCGGACTGTTTTCCAATCCGGCAGGAATGATCATTTCAGCAGCATTTTCTCGTTCACATCAGTTCCCTACTATGCACCAATTATTCAGTCATTCTTCAGGAAACGCAGATCTGAAACCGGAGCAAGCTCAAAAATATGAAATCATGCTAAAACACCCAATAGCAAGCCCAAATGTAAGTGGAATGATTGGCACGGTTTTGTACTATAATCATATATCCGATATGATCCGAAGAAACGCACTCATGTATGAAAATGTTGCTCAAATGACGACTCAGGGAGTGGAGTTTTTCCTAAGATTCAATTTGATAAACGACTTCACTCATGATTATGAATGGACTTTGCTGAAAGCTGACAAACAGAAAAGCTCGCTTCCTTTACTTGACCAACCTGAAAACAAGATCAAGCTCTCACATCAAGTAAAGTTAACCGAGAATATCAAGCTCATGCATACTTCGCTTTGGATCGGTAAACGTATAAGTTTGGACAGAGACGACATCTCTCATAGTCTACCATCCTACTGGCTTCACGATATTCGGTTCGCTTTTGATATCGCCGATACCAAGCTATCGGTCAATATTCATAACCTTTTGGATAGTTATTATGAGCCCGAATTTGGTTACCCTGGCTCAGGTAGAGAAGTTAGTGCATCTATCCAATTTCCGATACACTGATTATTATCGCAGTTTTGAGAAAATAATTTTTCTAAACAAAAAATACTTTGACAATAAATTACGCATTCTTCTTTTCAGTACTTGTAAATATGTGATAATTTTTTGAGGTTATAAGAGATGGGAAAAGAAAAAATGAGGCAGAAACAGAACGGTTTAGATTCATTAGATGATGGTGTTGATTTGGAAAAAGAGATCGAAAATTTGAAATCTTATATGCAAAAACAAGAGGAGATGATCCATCGCTATTGCTCCGCATTTGCTCAGGCAATCGTCGGTATTGCCCTCATAGACAATGATGGCAAATTTGTGGATGTGAATAGCTCCCTCTGTGATATGCTCGGTTATGATAAAAAGGAGCTTAAGAAGCTCACTGTAAAGGATGTTTCTCATCCCGAAGATCTCGCTAAAGATATAGAAAAAATGGGAAAGATAAAAGAGGGTAAGTCAGACCACTATCAAATGGAGAAAAGATACTACCGAAAAGATGGATCGATAATGTGGGGCAAGCTAACGGTTTCCACTATCAATCCACGTTTTATTTCCAAACGTTACTATATCGGCATGCTGGAAGATATCAGCGAGCAAAAAAGCAACGCTGATCTAATGAGGATGATGAGTGGTGCTATCCAACATGCAAACGATTGCGTTAGTATCACTGATATGGAAGATACTATCATCTATGTTAATCAGGCATTTTGTGATACCTTCGGTTATCAGCAGGATGAACTGATCGGCAAATCAATTGCACTCTTACGCCCCCCTGATTTTGATGAGCAGAAAGACGCAGAAATATCCGAAAAAACTCGAGAGGGTGGCTGGCAAGGTGAGATAATCAATATGAGAAAAGATGGGACGAAACTCCCGATATATCTCTCTACTTCATTGATAAAGGATGAGTTCGGAGATCCAATTGCCAATGTGGGGATATGTTATGACATCACAGCCAGAAAAAGCTATGAATCAAAGATCAAACACCTCTCCCGAGCTTCACTAAACTACTTTGATTTCCCTTTTGCAGAAGCCGACTATGAGCTGTTCTGTCGTGATCTACTCCGGCTTACCGATGCCAAATTTGTCTGTTTGGATATTTATGAACCGGAGGAAAGATATTGCAAAACCAAAGGTGTAGCCGGTGATAAAAAAGCTCTAGCAATATTCGAAGAAGCGGTTGATATCAAACTACTTGGTAAAAGGTGGAAAATCAATAAACAACTGGCTGCGAATTTACTCAAATCCAAATATATTTGTGCTCCTTTCAAAGATGTGGCACCGGATCATTTCAGTAAAGAACAGATACAAAAATTGTCTGAACAATATAAAATTGACCAAGTCTATTTAGTAGCCATCAGTAAAGAAGATCGCCTTTTGGGCAGTTTCGTCATCGTACCTTCCAGTGAGAAAGTAGTGGAATTCACCGATGAAGTGAAACTATTTGCAAACTTGGTCGGCACCATATTGCTACGAATAGAAGCAGAAAAGAAGGTGATCGAAAGGGATAAACGGCTAAGTCAGGTAACAAACACTATTAGTGATGTAGTCACTTTGACAAACGACAAGTTGAACTGTGAGTACACCACTCCCTCGGTGAAACATCTGTTTGGCTACACACCCCGTTCATTGCTAGGCAAATCCATCCTTGATTTCGTACACCCGGATGATATCCCCTCCCTTTTGGAGAAGATAAACTTTGCAATTCAAGAAAAATGCATGGACAAAGCGGAATTTCGCTATCGTCATATCAAAGGTCATCATATCTGGGTAGAGGCTACCGGTAATGTCATCTTGTCTGATGATGATGAGGTCGTCGGGTTCTTACTCGGATGTAGGGATATAGATGATAGAAAGAAACATGAACTCAATATACAAAAACATCTAAAGAGGCAAGAATTGCTCACCAATATTTCGACTATGCTAAACAAACATAGTTATTTTAGCGATAGGATGAATCATATTCTAAAATTGATGGGGAAACATTTTGATGTAAGTAGAGTTTATATCTTTGAAGATAACGAGGATCACAGCAAATGCAGCAATACCTACGAATGGTATAAGCGAGGTATCCGGTCTCAAAAACAAAGAATGCAGAATGTCACTTTCGATATAATGCCCTCAGGTGCAAAGTTAATTAATTCTGAAGGTATGATAATTGCCACAGATGTGGATAAAGAGCTTCCCCGTGACCTGGTAAAGATTCTCAAACCTCAAAGAGTAAAATCTATTTTGATCATACCAATGTATATTGATCACGAATATTTCGGTTTTGTCGGATTCGATGAATGTGATGAACATAGAAAGTGGGAAAAATCGGAGATTGAATTCTTAAAAACGATCGCGAATCTGATCTCTAATGCTTATGAACGGAAAAAAGCTGAAGATGAAGTTAAAAACCAAAAACATCTCCTGCAGACTATAGTGAACAATGCTCCTATCGGTATCTGGCTTACAGAACCAAATGGAGAGATCAAGTTTATCAACAAGTATTTTGAGAAAATGCTCGGTTTTGACACAGATAAGCCAAGCATCACCGAGGAAGAATGGCAAAGATGCAGAAATAATGATGAAGTTGCTATGAAAAGTGATCGACCGGTTCATTTCGAAGAATCTCTCACTTGCACAGACAGGCAGAAACATATATTCCAAATAATCAAAAACAGAGTGAGTAAAATCGACAAATCTGTCTTGGGTGTGATCGGTCTGGCTATGGAGATTACCGAACGAAAACAATTTGAAGATCAGCTACAAAGCTCCTTGCATGAAAAAGAGATCCTGCTCAAAGAAGTACATCATCGGGTGAAGAACAATATGCAAATCATATCCAGTCTGATGAAACTGCAGGCAGATACCATCGAAGATGAGCAAATATTGGATGTTTTCAACCAAATACAGAATCGTGTGCGTTCTATGGCGCTAGTGCATGAAAAATTGTATCAGACAGAGGATTTCTCCGAGATAGATTTCAAGGATTACCTCTCCAGTTTGACCAAGCATTTGTTACAATCCTATAAAACGGATCATAGTCGAGTCTCCCTAATTAACCGGATCGATAATGTACATCTAACTATAGATCAAGCTATTCCTTGTGGTTTAATACTCAATGAGTTGATCTCCAACTCTTTGAAATATGCTTTCCCGGATAAACGTTCCGGACACATAATAGTAGAACTGAAACAGAACAAAGAACACAAAGAGTTGGTCGTTTCCGACGATGGTATCGGTTTATCGGAAGATATCAAGCTTCCACAAACTGAATCTTTGGGTCTGAAACTGGTCTATATCCTGCTCGATCAGCTCAAAGCCAGTTATACTATTGATAGGGAAAACGGCACTAAATTCTTGATCAAATTTTGATGATGAGAAAACAAAAAGGGTGGCTTTTCGAAAAGCCACCCTTTTTTGTATGGAGGTTTTTTATTTCATCAGGACCTGTCCTATGAAATCTCTTTTAATACTTCTTTCTACTTATTTCATAAGGATCATTTTGCGAGTACTGACATATTTACCTGCTCGCATTCGATAGAAATATACACCACTGGATACTTCTCTATTGTTTTCATTTCTACCGTTCCAGATAACCGAATGTTTACCGGCTGGTAGTTCACTATCTACTAAAGTACGAATTCTTTCACCTTTGATGTTGAACACTTCGATTATTACATTTGACTGTTCTTTTATTGAGAATGTGATATTGGTATCCGGATTGAACGGATTGGGATGATTACCTTCAAGAGCAGTTACAGTAACTATCGGCTCATCTGCGCTTGTGCCGGTATATACGAATGTTATCGTAGCTATATCAGATTCTCCTACATCATAAACTGCTGCCACACCGGCTTCGTATTCCATACCGTTTTCCAGATCTTCATAAATCCACATCTCATCTTCTGTCGTGCCCACTCCTTCGCCATTCAGATAGACATTGTATTCGAGTATTTCACGGCGAGAACGTGAATGACGACTGAACTCGGGTGCCTCCCAGGTAAATTCACCGGTATCGCTATCTACGGCGAGATTGATAGGCATAGGTAGTTCATCAGCATATAATGTGAAGTCAACGATAGTAGCCTCGCCGGATTCTACCACTACATTAGATTCAGATTCAGTTTCATATCCTTCCAAGCTTGCCATTACCGTATAGGTTCCCGGTAGAATCTCCAGTGTGTAATTCCCATTTTCATCCGGATTTGTGGATTCAGTTCCTGCTGATATCTCTACTTCAGTTACATCTCCTTCTCCACCCACTAATGTGACATTGCCACCTATAATTCCCGGTTCCGGCATCTCTACGTGCCCACCGGTATAACATCTAATTTCACCATTTCTACCACCGGCTATCATTTCCCAGGATCCATTCCCAACTACATCGGGGATAGTACCTATAGCATCTACCGCACTTGGATATGGGATAGTTTCAAGCGGATTACCTGTGGTAGCATCGACAAAGTAGGCATTATTATTCTGATATAGGGTTCCTATGACCAGATCATTTATCCCATTACCGGTCAGGTCTCCTGTGCGTGCCAAATGCCAAGCACCATCCGCTAACTGTTGGTTCCAAATAGCGGTACCTTCATAACCATCGATAACTGTGGCATTACTGGAACTATGTGCTACTGCGATATCAAGAGAACCATTGAAGTTCACATCATCCAAGGGAACCAATCGTGTAATAATTGCAGCACCTGTATTGCCGCTCCACTCTACATCACCATTAGTAACATCCAGACCATAGTATGCACCATTTGCCATAAAAGCGCCAGCCATAACATCGGGTATATCATTACCGGTGATATCTTCTATCTGCGCAAGAGCCCATACGGAAGTACCGGCTGTGTGATGAGTCCACATAATACTACCCGTAGCACCACAGATACCAAATACTCTACCTTCAGTCTCATTTGCATTAGATCCACCGGCTAATACATCGGGTACATCATCACCATTGAAATCTTCTATACCAATCACAGCAAAACCAGGACCATTCAAAGGAGAATCCCAAACCATCTGTCCTGTAGCACCTTCGAGCAGGAATACTCTTTTGGGACCAGTCCCGTTGCTATCATCGCCGGCTGAAGCCAAGACATCTTTCACGCCATCGCCGGTATAGTCGTAGCTTACATCTACCTGGTATACCCAACCACCGCCACCGTACATATTGGTATTGAAAACCCAGAGCTGTTCACCGGATTTGCCGGAAAGAGCTCTGATAGCACGATCACCACCGGTTGTACCGATTACTACATCCAGATAGCCATCATTATTCAGATCTTCTTCTACTACCAAACCTTTCTGTGAATATACGCTACCTGCTGGAATTTCGTACTCCCACAGGATATCTGCTATACCATCGGAATTACCATTGAAAGCTCTAACATGATTGTCATCTGAACAAACTACAACATCAGATAAGCCATTACCCCAGATATCCGGAATCGGTGATATTGCCCTGATATTAAGAAAATATCCGGTGTCGATATCGAACGACCATAACTGATCTCCCATCTCAAGAACAGTATCATCTCCACTACCACTTAGATCGACTTCTATAGTTGCCTGAGTCGGGTCGTTACTGCTGACCGTCATTTCGGTATTTATATTGGCTGTGGAAGATGGGTGGAACCACACTCTCAAGTTATATTCTTCACGAGATGCTAATGTGATCGGCAGTTCTACCGTATCATCATAGAAGAAGGAAACATCGCCGAAACTGATATCGCTGATAGTAAGCTGCGTAACGCCTTGATTGCTTAACTGCACGTATTGCCCGGTATGAGCACCTACGCGAACCGAACCGTAAGAGAGAGAAGTCGGATCTGCGATGATATGTGCGTCAGGATATAATCCATAGCCGTGCAATTCAATGACTGTATTCGGATTTATCGGATCATTAGAAACGATAGTAAAATCTGCTATATGTTCACCCCAATCATCCGGTGTGAAGGTAATATCACAACTATAAGTTTCTCCCGGATCGATAGAGAATGGGAGTGGCTCATCGGTAGAAAAAACATCGGAAGCAAAAATTAGATCATCAACTGTAAGTGTTCCTGTTCCCGTATTGGTAATGGGCACATCTACTGTGATAGATTCATCTATAACAACATTCCCAAAATCATACTGGTCGAAAGGTACGGATATTTGTGGTGTTCCCGTTCCAGAAAGGTCAACCTTATAAAGATTGCTATCGTTTCCTAGTGCACCATCCACATACCAGAGATAAGTACCGTCATAAACGATACCGGCCGGTCTTTCAGTTTCCGGTTCATGACTTTCCAAAAGTGTACCTGTCTGATCGACTTTGTGGATCATACCTGTACCATCTACCCAGTAATCGACGATCCAGAGATCATCGTCATGCAGGCATATATCCCACGGTTGATCATCAGGTGGGGTGAATTGAGACAAAATAGTCCCTGTATTATCCACTTTGTAAACCGTTCCCGGATCGGGATAATAAGTCTGAACCCAAAAATCACCGTCATCATAAGCTATGCCGGACATATAATAATCCGGCAGATCAAATTCTGAAATAATATTGCCCTGCATATCGAGTTGTAATGCATAAGCCGGTGTTGTGCTTGGGCTTTCACGGTCTATGATCCACAAATATTCGCCATCATAGGTCATCCCATAAGAATCGCCTATTTGTGGATTGGTGAATTGTAATTGATAAGAACCATCAGATGGATCGAACCGATAGACGTTCTCTCCATTAGCTCCATAAATACCAAAGTAAAAATATGTGCCGTCATAAGCCAATCCTGAAGCTTTTCCCGGGATGGTATAGCTTTGTAGGATCGTCCAATCGGCTACTACTGCAGTGGCAATCAGAAGAATTGCCAATACTAATAATGTCTGTTTCATAACTCCTCCTATTTTTTTTGATTATTTTGTATGTTTTCTTTTTCGAATTGCTCGATTGTCATAGCATTCTGCCAATATACTTTGAAGATCTCTTTCAAAGTTTTTGCCAAATCGATATGTTCGATCACCATCGAGGTTGTACTACCCGGTCTATGAAACTTGTTCTCCAACGAAAAGATCACTATCTTTTCATCAAAAATATGTAGCTTGAGTGGAAGATGTGCTGTCACCTTTACTCTCTCCCCCGCATCTTCATAGAGTTTCATTACCTCAAAAAAATTCTCTTGTTGAGCATCGGATATCTCATATACACCCATGGCATCGATATCTTCTTTGTATCTGACAATATGTTTTTTTATGATTCCCGGATCGAGATTCATAGCATAGGGAGCTTTACTGAAAGATAGGATCTCCTTTCTGGCTAGTTTCTCCAGTCCTCTGATTCTATTTGCCAACCGGTTATCATCGTGTATCACCTCGATGTAGTCCAGTGGATCGGTGTTGTTACGTTCAGTAAGATACAAAGAGGTAAGGTTATTCATGATGTTATCGATAAGAATACGTTTCTGCTCGATCGTTCTGTAACACTCCTGTTGATAACGTTCGAGCAAATTTTCGAATGCTAATTCCGGATTGACAGGTGAGTACTTTTTCGTCTTACCCAATATCTCCACACATAGTCCTTTGTCTATCAAACTTCTAAGGATCTCATAGATCTTCGAACGCGAAATTCCGGCTAACTTTGCTATTTCAGATGCAGTAAAATTCTGCTTCCTGAGCAGATTTATATAAACCTTAGATTCAGATTCGGTCAGCCCGATCTTTCGAAATGAATCTAAATATTCATTTTCTTTCGTCATCTCACCCCCTCATGTTACCACGATATAGGAGTGACAAAATATCACTCTGCTAATCTTGTCAACAAAAATCGTGACTATTCTTTATGAAATAACTAACTATAACATTTTCTAGAATATGATTTCACCAAAATAGAGCAGAAAACTCTTTTTACATTATCTTGGTGGCAACAAAATTTAAACTATTGTTTTGCTCCGATTATTTGTCGAACACTTTTTCCTTGTCTAATATAAGCATTGTGAAAAATAAGACTCCAAAAGGAGATAATATGATAAGCAGTAATCTGTCCAAAGTAGAAAGGAGCTTTAGTTAGAATGAGGCTCAATCTACGCAGTTTACTTATTATGGTTATCTTCACATCCACTCTTTCTATCATATTTCAATCCGTAAAGATACAGCTTCTTCTCCTTATTGCTGCCGTAGCTATCTTTTTGTTGAACAGTCCCAGCAAGCACAAATGCCAGCGTTTGTATCATCGGATTCGCAGGTTAACCAGCATCATACTAACGGTGATGCTGTTTCAGATAATTTTCCGTAGTGAAGGGAATGTTTTATGGTCATATGGGATAGTTCAGATTACTACGGTGGGTATCAATTACGGCATTATCACAGCGCTGAGACTGCTATTGATCGTCGTCATCGCCGGCGTACTCTTTGATGTTCCCTATTATGAATATCTACTCGCCTTTAAAAAATGGCATATCCCATACGAGATCTCATTTCTAGTGGCAACTGTGATTCATCTACTACCGATCTTCAATACGCATTTCGAGCAAAGACGAGAAGCTCTGCTACTGCGCGGGATCGATCTGAGAAAGCTCCCCTTAGTCAAACGACCGGCAGCTTATCTAACCTTGCTCTTCCCCATCGTTGCCAACACTATTAATGAAGTTAAAACCAGAGCCATCTCACTCGAATTAAGAGCATTTAGGATATACCCACAGCGCTCTTCACTTTATTCTTCCACGCTTTACCCCAAAGACTATATCACCTTTTCTATTTATATCACTATTCTCATTTTCATGATCTATCTCATCAGATAAGTAATAATAAAATCCATCCCATTAATTTCTCTAATTACTGAATTCTAATATATTAGTCTAGTATGAAAGACTGCTTAGCAATACAAAAAATCGTGTATATTGCATAATTAAATTGACAATTGTAGTTATACGATAAAAAAAGCAACTATAATATCAATGGAGAGCATATGAAATATTTAGTTATATGTTTTATCTTGCTATCGGTAGCTTTGTATCCATCTGATCACACTTTTTTTGAAGCTGAAGATCGCCCCGGAGATGATGGTTCTGCTATTGTTTTGACTTGGGACCTCCAATCCACAGACGCCGCTCATATCATCATAATACGTTATATGGAAGAGATTGAAGTCCCAATAGTACAAACCGACAGACTACGTGGACGCTATACGGATGACACTGCAATATCTCCCAACGAAGAATACCAATATCTCCTGACTTATTATGATGAGGAGAATAATGAACTTGCCACCTTAGAAGCTTATGGAATGGCAACTGCCTCTTGGTTCGACACTACCAAACTACCCTTGCTCATTATTGCTATTATAGTTGCAGCTGCCATCATATTCTTCATCTATTCTGCCAAGAAAGGCAAAGAGCTCTATATCCGCCCGATCAATGGATTGGAATCTATGGATGAGGCAATCGGTAGAGCTACTGAAATGGGCAAACCGGTCTTATTTATACCGGGCACGCTTGATCTGGATAATATGCAAACTATCGCCGGATTAACCATCTTGGGAAGATTAGCTCAAAAAACCGCTGAGTATGATACTGATCTCATCGTACCGGTCTGTCGCTCTATGGTTCTCTCTACTGCCAAGGAAATTGTCAAAGAAGCTTATGCCAAAGCTGGCCGACCGGACGCATATAGAGACACTTCCGTATTTTATCTTACCGACGATCAATTCGGTTTCGTTGCCGGTGTAGATGGCATTATCATCCGAGAGAAGCCAGCAGCCAATTTCTTCCTCGGAGCATTTTATGCCGAATCGCTCATTTTGGCTGAAACAGGTTTCGCCAGCGGATCTATGCAGACGGCTGGAACTGCTGAACCGAGCCAATTACCCTTCTTCGTAGCAACCTGCGACTATACTTTGATCGGTGAAGAATTATTCGCCGCATCCGCCTATCTTTCACGCGATCCACATCAGCTCGGTAGTTTGAAAGGACAAGATATCGGAAAAGCGATATTTCTCTCTGTATTGATTATCGGAATTATCTTGGAAATAGTCGGTGTCTCATTTTTAAAAGATTTTTTGTCTTTATGAAAGAAAGTAGGTAATCTATGCTGAAAAGAAGAATTCCACTTTTCATAACTTTTTTCGCCGGGTTGATCGTCTTCATCTCCGAATTCATCCCCCGTCAGCCATTCGGTCAGTTATCCGGTGAACTGGAAGTTTGGTTCATGATCATCGCCGGATTTGCCATCCTACTCGGTCAGTTGAGTTTGTTCAAAGTGAACTTGTTCAAGATCCGACACAAGCAGGAGAATTGGCCCTATTATGTTATCACACTGATCAGTTTCACCATCATGGTAGGTTTCGGTCTGTTGTGGGGTAGTGGTTTGGGAGCCGGTATTGCCGGTCATGGAGAGTCTATTCAGAGTGTGTTGGGTAGCAAACCTTTCGATTATCTTTTCAATAATATCTATCAACATTTATCTGCCACCATGTTTTCACTATTGGCATTTTTTATTGCTTCGGCAGCTTATCGTTCTTTCGTCGGCAGGTCTCCCGAATCTTTTCTACTGCTCGGTTCGGCTGTTTTAGTAATGTTAGGAAGGACCAGCATCGGAAGCTTCCTCACCGGTGGCTTGCCAGACTCGCTCTATTTTCTACATTTACCATATATAGCAGATTTTATCATGGACTATCCGACCACTGCCGGTCAACGTGCCATTATGATCGGTACTGGACTCGGTATTATCGGTAGTTCGCTCCGTCTCATCCTCGGTATCGAACGCTCATATCTGGGAGGTAAATAGTATGAAACAAGTAGATAGACGGATCATCTTCCTGATATTGTTCATCGGAGTCATCATCCCACTAATATTCGTCTTGGCACTTCCGATAGATACTACTCTGATAGTAGAAAAAGTATATGATCTGGTAGAAAATACCGAACCTGGTAGTCGAGTACTAATCTCTTTTGATTATGATCCGGCTAGCAAACCGGAATTGCAACCGATGGCAGAATCTGTGATCAGGCATTGTTTCGAACGAGATATCAAACCGATAGTAGTCGCTTTGTGGCCTATGGGAGTCGTATTAGCAGATGAAGCTTTTGAGAAAGTACTACTCGATTTTCCCCAGAAAGTGTATGGAGTTGATTATGTGAATTTAGGCTATAAAGCCGGTGGCATCGTAACAATCCAAGCTATGGGCAAAAATTTCCGCGAAGTTTTTCCGCAAGATTCCGGCAGAACTCCGATAAATGAACTTCCCATCATGCAAGGAGTAAATAACTTCAACAATATATCTTTCGTATTCGCATTATCTTCCGGTGTACCCGGCATGAAAGAGTGGGTAATGGTAGCAAACGACATGTACGGATTACCGACTACAGGCGGTACTACAGCCGTAAGCGCTCCCGGATTCCTACCCTATGTGAATGAACAGCAGCAGCTCAGAGGTCTCTTGGGTGGACTCAAAGGAGCGGCAGAATATGAGACTTTGATCGACTATCCTGGCATGGCTACCAGTGGGATGGATGCCCAATCTATGGCTCATCTTATTATTATCGTATTTATCATCTTGGCTAATGTGAATTATTGGCGCAGTAAATCTAAGAAGAAACGAGGTTGATATGGTAAATTTCTTCACAGTTTTAGGAATCTGGCTCGGTGCATTATTCACTTTTGCTATCTTTTCCTTTTTGTACAAAGACAACCCATTTTATAAAGTAGCCGAACAGATCTTTGTGGGACTCTCCGCCGGATACTGGTTCGTTTATACGATCTACAATATACTCATCCCAAACCTATTTGGTCCCTTGAGTAGTGATTTTTCCGGTAATCTTCTCAAATTAGTGCCTGCATTTTTAGGTATTATGATGCTCATGAGACTTTTCCCAAAAACCGAATGGGTAAGCCGCTATCCCATAGCTTTGATGATAGGAACGACGGCCGGTATAAGTTTCTTACGATATCTCAAATCGGATGTACTTAGCCAACTCACAGCTACAATGTTCAATCCTTTTGTGGGCAATTCTAATCTTATCATAATCGGCAAGATGATCTTGATAATAGGAACGATCACCGGAGTAATATATTTCTACTTTAGCAAGCCCCACAAAGGGGCGTTTGGTGTAACTGCCAAAATCGGGATTTATTTTTTGATGATAAGTTTCGGCGCTGCTTTTGGTTATACTGTGATGGCTCGAATCTCCCTGCTGATCGGCAGATTACAATTCCTGCTCGGTGATTGGCTACAGATTATCAATCCTTAGATTATGAAAGTCTTCTCAGTAGCTGGTTATCATCATACAGGTAAGACAACTGCAGTTGTCAATCTCATCAAAGAGCTGAAAAAGCGTGGTCATCGCGTGGTTTCCATCAAAGATATACATGCTGAAAACTTCAGTATGGAGAAAAAAGGCTCTAACACTTGGAAACATTGGGAAGCAAGTGGAGATTGTGTGTTCGCCCGTGGCTTGCACGAAACCTATCTGATCTGGCATAGACATCTGTCACTGAAAGAGATGCTGCTTCATCTCGCTGCAGATTATGTCGTGGTAGAAGGGATGAAAACAGCACCTCTACCGAAAATCATCTGTGCCTACGACGAGAATGAGCTAAATGAACTTCTGGATGATACTATCTTCGCCATCTCAGGCAAATTTGCCGATGAGAATACAGAATATAAGCATTTGCCGGTAAAAAGCGCTATTAATAATATTGAAGAGCTCACTGATCTGGTCGAACAGCACGTATTTGAAGTACTTCCTCTAAGCGAACCGGAGTGCAAAAATAAATGCGGTAGTTCTTGCTATGAAATAGTAGGACAAATACTTACCCGAAAAAGAAGTCGCCAAGATTGTCCCTACCGTATCCATACTATCGCATCGGTAATTGAACTATGAATGCTGAGATTATCATAGAAAAAGAGAAGCAGCGGGTAATAAAGATCTGTAATTCGACCAAAGAATTTAAAAATGAACTCTATATCTACAAAAAGAACCTCCCTTTCGTTCCCAAACTTTTAGACCATAACTCTCTTAATACATTGGTAATAGAGTATATAGAAGCGACCCGCATTGGAGATCTTCTCCTACCTGATTTCGTCAAACTGGCCAATCTCTTTTATCAACTACATGCTCTGGAGCGCAAAGGTGAGCGCTGCATCTGTCACGCAGATACCAATCCGAAAAATTATCTCTACTCAGCGATAAACCAACAGTACTATATGATAGATTTTAGCAATTGGGTTTATGATTATCCGGAAAACGATCTGATACATTTCTTACTATTTTGGGCTTCCATTCTTGATCACAGCACTTTTAGAAAAGCATATACAGATTTTGTAAATAGTTACCAAAAACATGATCCAATCAATCCTATCCTCTGGGAGATGCTGATTCCGGAAACTATCGAAAAGTTTGACCAACGTCGAAAGAAATATGATAAATATGAATATAGCCCTGATGCAAAAAGAAACAGGGCTATGCTCAAAATTATACTTTAGTTATTGTAGACTACTTTCAGTACATCAGAGAAGTATTCCACAAAATGGATTTTGAGACCTTTTTTGATATAATCGGGTAATTCCTCATAATCATTTTTATTTTCGGATGGGAAGATCAGCTCTTTGATACCGACTCTGCGGGCAGCGATAGTTTTCTCTCGCACTCCCCCGATCGGTAATACTCTTCCGGTTAAAGTCAGTTCACCTGTCATGGCGATATTAGTACGCACCGGTTTGGAAGTCGCAAGCGAATAGAGCGCTAGCGCCATCGTGATCCCGGCAGATGGTCCATCTTTGGGTGTAGCTCCGGCGGGAACATGCAGATGGATGAAATTGGTATCAAAAAATTTGCGATGCTCTTCGCTTGTACTAAGAATATGACGAACATAAGAATAAGCGATCCGGGTAGATTCTTTCATTACATTCCCGAGCTGACCGGTCTGCTCGTATCCACTATTTTTTGCTCTCACATTGGTAGCTTCCACATAGAGGGTAGTACCTCCCAGCGAAGTCCAAGCAACTCCCAAAACCACTCCCGGCTGCGGTTTCTTATATAGAGTCTCGGCGGTATAAACCGGATTACCCAGATAATCTTCTATATTTCTGTTGCTAATAGAGAATTTCTTACCCTTACCTTCTGCCTGACGTAAAGTAACCTGCCGCATGATCTTCTTGATCTGATTCTCCAGATTACGTACGCCGGCTTCTCGGGCATAACGGTCTGCAATGATCTCCAGAGATTTATCAGTGATATTGACCTCTTTTTTTAGTAATCCGTGCCGTTTGAGCTGTCTGGGTACTAGGTATCTTTTGGCGATCTCTACCTTCTCTTGTAATATATACCCCGATATCCTTATCACTTCCATTCTATCCAAAAGAGGACGAGGAATAGTGTCCAACTGGTTGGCAGTAGTGATAAAGAGAATATTGGAGAGGTCGAATCTGACATCGAGATAATGATCCAGAAAGGCAATGTTCTGTTCGGGATCCAATACTTCCAAAAGAGCAGAAGCCGGATCACCCATAAAGCTCTTGCCAATCTTATCTACTTCATCGAGCATGATAACAGGATTGGCTGTTCCTACTCGTTTCAGACTCTGCATTATCTTGCCCGGCATCGCTCCTACATAAGTGCGTCTGTGTCCTTTGATCTCCGCTTCATCCCGTATTCCGCCTAACGAGAATCTAAAAAATTCACGGTTCAATGCACGGGCGATAGATCTTCCGACCGAAGTCTTACCGACACCGGGAGGTCCTACCAAACAAAGGATAGTGCCGACTACCGTACCCCGCTTGATAATCGTGCTGATGAATTCTAATATCAGTTTCTTCACATCTTCCAATCCGTAATGATCCTCGTTGAGAATCTTACGCACTACTTTGATGTCCAGCCTATCTTCCGAATGGATGCCCCAAGGTAGCTCTGTGAGTGCATTCAGATACGAGCGGGTGACGGAGAATTCCGGTGAGACGGGTTCTAGCATCTTTAGCTTATTGAGCTCTTCCTCGATCACTGTGGCAGCCTCATCGGTCAGCTCCAGCTCTCTGATTCTTTCTTCGAATTTCTCTATCTCAGCAGCTTTATCATCCTTTTCCAAACCCAATTCTTTTTTTATCACTTTCAGTTGTTCTCTGAGGAAAAATTCTCGCTGCTGTTTAGATACTTTCTCTTCTATTTGTTTCTCTATATCCTCTTGTATTTGGGATAATTCTATCTCTTCTTTGAGCAGGATCAGTATTTTTTCGCTTCTTTTGATCAGATCGAAAGTTTCCAAAACATCCTGTAATTTTACCGCTTCGGCATTGAGCATAGTGGCTACAATATCCAAAAGTTTCCCCGGCTCATCATGCGAAAGCTGGTTCATCACCATTTTCAATTGTTCCTGAAAAATCGGATTCTTTCTGAGTAATTCCTTTAGATGGGACATAATGGACATTACATAAGCTTTGAGCTCTTGTGAAGGTTTCTGGGCAGAATCATAGTGGTATCTCACTTTCCAAACCAAAGTCTTCTCCTGCCGCTTCTCACTAATCTTGGAGAAACGGCGAATCCCTTGAGCTACGACTTGCACAGTATTCTCCGCTACTGGCGTTACCTTGAAAAGCTTCATAGCCGTTCCGATCTTATAGAGCTCAGATTGGGAGAAATCTCGTCTGTCTTTCTCTTTCACCAGGACAATACCGACTACTTTATTCTCGGTCTCATAGGCTTTCATGATAGCATTATAAGCAGATTTACCACTAAATGTAAGCGGGATCATAAGACCGGGGAACATAGGTCTTTCCAATACCGGTACTATAATCAAATGGTCGGGTAAAATCTCATCTACTAAAATCAAATCAGAAGAGGGTTGTACATTCTCAAAGTCTGCTTCTCTCTTTTTTGCCACTATTATTTCTCCTTTCTAACCGAACATTATTTATGGGGCATATACATCAAACCCATTGAATATAATAGTATGATTCTCACCGGCGACAAACTCGATCTCTTCCTCAGATTCATAGTCGTGTCCATACCCATCAATTACAACTACAAAATAAGAACCTGTTATTACCGGGAAAAGTTCAGTTTCAGAGTGTATGATCGGTTTGGGCAGATAATTTTCGCTCAATTCACCTGTCTCTTTATCTCGTAAATATACTTCCATGATATGGGTAGTAGAATTATTCAGCATAAAAAGCCCACTACGATCATAATATATATTTACATGTTTGGTTTTGTTCGGTGAGATGCTTACCGAATATTTTCTGGGTTCCAAATGCATTGGTCCCAAATGCTCGATATCTACTTTTACAGACTCGGAAAATAATAAGTAACTATCGACATAATAAACTTCCTCTACCGTCGTCTCTCCGATCAAGGTAAACCGTGTACCATCGATTACTACTTCGGCTCTAGCACCGGTTTTATTGTGAACGGCGAGATATCCTTCTTGGGTGCAACCAACTAAAAGTACTACCAACCCCACTAATAAAATTAGTTTTCTCATAACTCCTCCCTCATATAATTCCGTTATAATTAGTGTAATAATTTATTTTTTTTGATTTGTGTCAAGGTTCAGATATCAAACCGACTAATCCATTTTACTAAATTCATCTCTCAAATGCTTTAACAGCTTTTCTACAGAAGTTCGCTACCAATATATTGATTTATCTCATTTTTTATTTGAGAGAATATCTCATCAACTTTCTTACCTAACTCTTTTTCGCTGATGGTTTCGGAAAATTTTATGTAAGTGTCTCTTTTGATGCTCTTGTATAAGATTTTCACCTCATCACTGCCCAATTCTTCACTGATATATTTGTCGATAACCATCATTATCGTATCAGCCATATCAGCACAATGATATGCGATCTGCTCGTTATCACTTTCTTCACCGATTTTCATAAAAACAGTTTTTCTGATCAAATCTTCCAGTTCCGTTTGCTCTATCAATTCTCTCATAGTCTCCACCTTTCTTCACCTTAAAGTAATCTTTTTTTAGTATTCTGCTCTGATGTATCATTCATCAAAAGTTTCAACCAAGCATCAGGAAAACGCTCTGTTAAAACATTTCGATTGCTGCTGATTGACATGACAAATATAATCTTAACTTATTACTTGTCAAGCAGAAAAAACTTTTCTTGTTCCCAGCATTTATTTTAGTCGGACAGACAACTATCTTGACAGTTTGTCTTCACATCCTTTTTTTGTATTTAAAAAGTGAAAAGTGAGGGAAGTATTTGAATAAGCGACCAATTGGCATATTTGATTCGGGTGTAGGCGGACTAACCGTATTTCGCGAAATTCGTCGGGTCTTTCCCTTTGAAGATATCGTCTATTTCGGCGATACTGCCCGCGTACCTTACGGACCCAAATCTGCTCGTACTGTTATAGATTATTCTCTGCAAAATGCTAGATTTTTGCAACAATGCGGTGCCAAGATCATCATCGTTGCTTGCAATACTTCTTCATCAGTAGCGATCGATCATCTGCGCGACCATTTTGATGTTCCGATACTCGGCGTAATAGAACCGGGCGCTCAAGCTGCCATAACCGCAACGAAAAATGATAACATCGGAGTGATCGGAACAGAAGGAACGATAAACAGCAGAGCATATTCGCATGCAATCAAGAAGGTCTCAGCTAAGAGCAAGACCTTCAGTCGGGCTTGCCCTCTTTTTGTAGCGCTGGTAGAGGAAGGTTGGGAAAATCATGAAGTTGCCACCATCATCGCTTCGGAGTATCTATCTCCTCTGATTGCAAAGGATATAGACACATTGGTTTTGGGTTGTACGCACTATCCAATTCTCAAAGATACTTTATCATCAATATTGGGAGATTCTGTAAAGCTGATAGACAGCGCCGAAGCCATAGTACAAAAACTTTCCTATATCCTCCCTACGCCCGAAACTAAAGGGGTGGGATTGAACACCTTCTATGTAAGTGATAACGAAGACAAATTCTTTCGTATGGCATCGCGCCTTCTATCCGGCAATATAGACTCGCTTCAACGTGTCTCTTTGGGAGAAAGCTGGTATATATGATCAAAGAACTGGCAAAAACTATTGTCTCCGATCTCGCTCGCATCCAAAAAGACCAGATCGTAAATATTCTTGCCTATATATATAATACGCCCGAGCATGAAGACCCACTTTTGGAACTACCTCTTGTCGAGGAATTAGCACTGGCTATCAAAGAGAAAAATGCCTTTTCTATCCTCGATCTTTTTTCTCTGAACATCAAAAAACAATATACGGAAGAAAATAAGAGATGGATCTATCCTACATCCTATTTTTTAGACAAAATTGAGCCAAGCAGTGCTTTTATAGAAGTAAGTTGGGAAAGTGTAAGCGATTTGTTCAATAGTTTTGATAGAGGTTATAGCTATGGAAGATTTCTCAAATCATATTGGAATGAGATCTATCGTAAAAACAAGAAATTGATCTTCCTAAACTATCCTTCACATGCCTTAGCTAATCTCATAGATATAGACTATGACACACTACTGGATTCTTATCTACATGCTGCAAACTGCGATTATAACTATCTGAAATCAAAAGGGCAAACTCTGGATGAGAACCTCTATTCATATTCTTATTTTCAGATCGAATCCGAAAATGACAACCTAAAACTAAAAGCCAAAAAGAACAAGAAACCGGAACTTTACACCGGCAATCTGGATACACATAAGATCTCCATTATCCCTGCCGGGATTATCGTATTGCCATTGGATCGTTCCAGACTAAATGGCACTTTTGTGGCACACTATGCTTACTATCAAAATGTAATGCTACGCAATGTAAAGGTAAATTTCAAAGATGGGCATATCAGATTTGTAACTTTCCAACAAGAAAATGAAGATAATTTCATGTTTCAAAACGCTTTGATGAACAGTGGCGAAGAATGCTATCTAAGCTACGGATTCAATGAAGCCTATTGTGAACCTAACGGCTATTATCTCTATGATCAATGTATAGATGGCATGGTAGCGCTAAAATTCATCGATAACTCGAACAGACCAGTAATGCTCTCTTCTATCGATGCGCTTTTGAAAAAAGATCAAACTATGAAATGAGGTTATAAATGGCAAAGCATATTTTTGTAATCGGTGGCGTATTATCTTCCCTGGGTAAGGGGATAGCATCTTCTTCTATCGGATTGCTGATGAAGAAAATGGGCTATAGTGTGGCAATGCAAAAATTGGATCCTTATCTGAATGTTGACCCGGGTACTATGAGCCCTTTTCAACATGGAGAGGTGTTCGTGACCGACGACGGTGCCGAGACCGATCTGGATCTGGGACATTATGAACGCTTTATCGGACATCCGCTCAGTAAATTGGCAAATGCAACCTCCGGACAGATCTACGACCGGGTAATCAAAAGAGAGCGGCGGGGTGATTATCTGGGAAAGACCGTACAGGTGATCCCACATGTAACCAACGAGATCAAAAGCTTGATCCTAAAGAATGGAAGCTCTGCCGATATAGCTATCACTGAGATTGGCGGTACGGTTGGCGATATAGAAAGCCTGCCATTTCTGGAAGCTATTCGTCAGTTTAGATTGGAAGTGGGTAAACAGCGCTCTCTATTCGTCTTCCTTACCTATGTGCCCTACATCCAGGCAGCGGGAGAACTGAAAACCAAGCCGACTCAGCATTCTACTTATAAACTACGGGAGATCGGTATCCAACCGGATATACTTCTCTGTCGCTCGGAAAAAGCTTTTGACGATGAGATCAGAAGCAAGATCGCCCTGTTTACCAATGTGCAGAAAAGTCATGTGATCAATGCAGTCGATGTGGAATGTATCTATGAAGTGCCAAAAGTCTTTATGGAATCGGATTTACAAGATAAAGTCTGTGATCATTTCGGCATTGAAGCAAAGAAAATTGATTTCTCCGAATGGGATAAGATCATCTCAAATATCAAAAATCCTACCGAAGAAGTAAACATTGCAGTTTGTGGTAAATATGTAGCTCATCATGATGCTTATAAAAGTGTGGAAGCTGCCCTTATCCATGCAGCGGCGGAAAATTTGGTAAAATTGAATATAACTTGGATAGATTCGGAAAAAACCCTGCAAGAAGCTGAGATCAAAACTAAACTGGATGGTATAGACGGAATATTGATCCCGGGTGGATTCGGTATCCGCGGTATAGACGGAAAAATCGCTATCGCTGCTTACGCTCGGGAAAACAAAATCCCCTATTTCGGTATCTGTCTCGGTATGCAGATAGCAGTCATCGAATTTGCCAAACATGTATGCGGACTGAAAGACGCCTATAGCAGTGAATTCGACGAAAACTGTGCCGATGCGGTGATCGATCTGATGTACGACCAGCGCTATCTGGAAATGATGGGAGGTTCGATGCGGCTTGGTGCCTATCCTTGCAAACTGAAAAAAGGCAGTAAGGCTTATCAGATCTACAAAACTACCCAGATCTCCGAAAGACACAGACATCGCTATGAATTCAACAATGATTATAGAAGCATTATCGAAAAAAATGGTATGAAGATCTCCGGAACTTCGCCTGATGATCTATTGGTAGAGATCGTGGAAATATCAGATCATCCTTTCTTCATTGGCGTGCAATACCATCCGGAATTCAAATCCAGACCGGATGAGGCTCATCCGATCTTCAAATATTTTATCAAAGCAGCTAAAGAACATAAAAAATGATATCATTGATCCAAGATCTAACCGGCATTTCTTATGATTGGATAGCTCAACTGATAGCATTTGCTGTTCTAGTTATAGTTGCCATTCTACTAAATCTGCTCATAAAGCGGCTCATCTTACGCTTGTTCGCAAATATAAGTGAGAGAACAAAAACCCGCTGGGATAACATGCTAGTGCAAAGACGTGTCTTTCACAAGCTTGCCAACATAATACCTATGTTGATATTCTTTATCTTTGCACCCGAATTCCCGGAATTGACCATCCTTATCCGTCGAATTACCAGCATTTTGATGGTTTGGATCGTACTCACCTCTATCTCAGCTTTCCTACGCGTTATTAATGATATGTACATGCTTTCCTCTCCACGCGTCAAAGACAGACCGATCAAAGGTTACCTCCAGATCTTGGTCATTTTTTTCTACATACTCGGTATCATAGTAATGATCTCGGTAATATTGGGAAAATCACCCTGGCTGCTTATCAGTGGATTAGGTGCAATGACCGCGTTTCTCCTGCTCATCTTCAAAGATACTATCCTCTCTATCGAAGCCAGTTTGCTGATGACTCACAACGATCTTTTGAAAATAGGCGATTGGCTGGAAGTACCACAATATAGTGCCGACGGTGTAGTAACCGATATCTCTTTGCATACCATCAAAATACAGAATTGGGACATGACGATCTCGATAATCCCATCCTACAAATTGATCGATGGTGGTTTTGTAAATTGGAGAGGCATGCAGGAAGCCGGTGGTCGGCGCATCAAACGCTCTATTCATATAGATATCTCCTCTGTGAAGTTCTGTAATGCGAACGATCTGCAGCAGTATGAGAAAATCAACATACTGCGCGATTATCTTAACAAGAAAAAAGAGGAAATCGACCGCTGGAACAAAGAGCACAATGTAGATGAAAACTCAGTGATAAACGCACGTAAACTTACCAATCTCGGCACATTCCGCGCCTATATCTCCGAATACTTGAAACGCCATCCCCAGATAAACAACAATATCATCACGATGGTGCGCCATCTAACGCCGACTCCGACCGGCATACCGATCGAGATCTATGCTTTTACAAACGATACCCGCTGGGTTTTTTATGAGAGTATCCAAGCGGATATCTTCGATCATCTGCTCTCTATCATCCCCGAATTCGGTCTCAGGGTTTATCAGTACCCTGCCGGTCATGATCTGAAGCATTTACATTCTGAGTATAATAAGCAGGTTTAGTGCCCGGTTTACCTTCGGCAAGATTATCATAAAATCGCTGCGTAGGATATGCCAAGTCTATATCGCTATGCTCGGCAAATCGCAGCAAGATATTCTCCCATATATCCTCAGCCGATGAACGTCGCTTCCTTACATCACATAAATAACGCAAAGTAAGGCGGACACCATTATCCCTCACATCTGTATAAACGATCGGGGTTAGTTTATTGTAATAGATCATGTATTTCTTAGCAGTTCTTTTGATCTGACTCTCCACAGAGCTAGTGATATGATCCGGACGGGTGCTGGCAATATCGAACATGATCTGCTTCGCTTTTTTCCAGTTACTCTCGAAAGTAATAGTAACACCGATCTCATTCCAGATGTATTTAAAGCCAGTCTCGTAATTTACCAGATCTTGGGTAAATATCTTCCCATTGGGGATATGGACGATCCTGCCCGTACTCTGATCCCCACCGACCCAATTACCAATCTCTAAGATGGTGAATTCGAAAAGCCGCAGATCGATCACATCACCGCTCTTGTCTCCTATCTGAATACGATCGCCAACTGCAAATGGTCGTCTGGAAATGATGAAAACCCACCCGGCAAAACTGGCTATCACATCCTTGAGAGCTACAGCTATACCGGCAGATAACAAGCCGAAGAAGGTTGCCAAAGTCTGAATGCCTTCAAACCATAACCGTCCGATAGCCAGCACAACTATCAGCGCAATGGCATAGTTACTGAATTTACGCCAATGATAACGACTGCGGACATCTTCCACTTTGTTAATGAGAAACTTTTTGATCAGAAAATTGATGATCAGAAAAATGCCCAAAAGAAACAAAGACTTCACCAGATTGATCATCATTCCGGTATTGAGGATAGGTACTTCTACTATAAGATTTTCCAAAAATTCCATATCTTCTCCTTTTTTATCGCATCTGCAATCTCATCTATTGCAAATCTCCATCCATTATCTCATACTATCTATCACATATTCTGCCATCATTGCTTGAGGATCTCCTTTTTCATTTCAGCATCCGGCTGTGAATCTTTTGGTGTAGGTAGATAAATTATCAGAAAATCTCCTGTCTCGCTTGCATGAGACGGAAAGCGAAATTCATCTGCCGATTCCACTGCTAACGGAGTGATTACTCCTATGTTAAGATCATTCTCCATGCGAGCCAGTTTCTGCACTGTCCCCAAATGTGAGTTGCTGTGAAAATCACCATTAAAATGGATGACTCTTTTATCCGTATTCTGTTCCAGATATTCGTAGATACTTTCTGCCATAGTATCATCTTTTAGACATTGAGCTTTGTACATAGCGTGAATGCGCTGGTCGAGCTGCTCGGCAGGCATATCACCCATCATGCCGAAACTCCGCTGCATAGTGCGATAAAATCTCTCTTTATATTCATCATCCAAGACTACCAGATCATTGGCGATAAATTTTCGCTCTGCTTCAGACAAACCTTCCACTGCTTCCTCACCCTCTCTATGCAGCATGGCAGCGTATCTTCTGGGCACATTGGCAGCTATGACATCTAACTCGTTTCTTCGGGCAAATTCAATCAGAGGTCGATAATCGGATTCATAATTCGACCAGGGACGAGACTCTTCAAGAAATTCCTCTTCAGAGATCTCACCGTGTAAATATGCATCCAATATAGCTTGCACATCTCGTTCAAACATCTCCATAGAAACTGCTATATCCTCATGATTCCCATGAAGATATCTGAGCGTTTCATATTGTAGCTCGTGCAAGATAGTTTCACCATGAAATTCACCGAAAAAGACCACATCATAGTTTTGCAGTTCGTTTGCCATCTGCTTTACATCGACACGCTCACCCGTGTGAGCATTGTATATCTGATAGCTCTGATCTGCATTTGATGATAGAATGGCAACGATCAATAATCCGCAGAGAATCAGGCAAATCTTACTCATAATTTTTTCCCCCTCTTATATCTTTTATTTGCAGAGACTTTTATGCCAAATAGGCATCTATCTCTACCCAATATTTCATGCAAATGACCATTTTATTGGCATATTTTCACTAATTCTTTATTATGTCAAATGGAATATAGAAGGTTGGAGAAAAAATTATGGAAGATAATATGCAGATCATGAGCAAAGCCCATCTGAAACAGCTGGCAAAATTGAAACACAAAAAATTTCGCCAGCAAACCGGTAAAGTAATTATCGAAGGTTTTCGCAGTATAAAGCAGATAAACAGCTACGGTTTGGAGTTTGATGAGCTATACATCAGAAAAAATACCGCACTCGATCTCTCGGATATATACTCCAAAGAGACATTTATCTGCTCCGAATACGAGATGAGCAGAATATGTTCCACACAGAGTCCGCAAGAAATAGCAGCTCTTCTACCGACTGAACATTTACCGATCTCAGACAGAAGTTTTTTGCTCTATCTCGATAATATCAGCGATCCGGGAAATTGCGGCACTATCATCCGCACTGCTACAGCCGCTGGAATAAGCGGTATCGTCCTATCGGAAGATAGCTGCGATGTATTCAATCCGAAAGTAATTCGCGCTTCGCTGGGCAGTGTATTTGTCATGCCGATAGAATATCATGATCAGAAATGGTTATCCGCTCAAAATGCCAATATTATCATCACTACAGCTCATGATGCGGAAGATGTGTTCCACTTTGAATTACCCGAAGGTAACAATATCCTCGTCATCGGCTCGGAAGCGCACGGCATAAAAAATGAGATAGAAAAAAACGCTCATCACCGGGTGCATATACCACAATCGGTAAAAATAGAATCTCTCAATGCTGCCGTAGCTGCCGGTATCTGCATGTTTTGCTTAAACAGGAAGAAAAGCCTATGAACCAAATTGATCATCTGACAGATCGAAAACTGTGGCTCGCTCCACTCGCCGGTTTCACCGATCAGCCATTTCGCTCTATCTGCAAAGAACTCGGTGCGGATGTATTGGTGACGGAAATGGTCAGTGCCGACGGGATTGTGTATAATATGGAAAAATGTATGCCCTATATCAGATTCGATGAGTCAGAACGCCCCATCGGTATCCAGCTTTTCGGCTCCGATCCGCGCATGATGATGCACGCCGCCACCTTGCTGCTCCCTTTCAAACCGGATTTCATCGATCTGAATATGGGCTGTCCGGTGAAGAAGGTAGTCAAACGCAATGCCGGCTCCGCTCTGATGAAAGACTGGAAAAGAGCAGCCGAAATAGTGACGAAGATCAAGGACGTTCTCCCCCACATTCCACTTTCGGTAAAAATTCGTGCCGGGTGGGACAAGGATGCGATCAATTATCTCGACTTCGGCAAGGCGATGCAAGATGCCGGTGCCGATTTTATCTGCCTGCATCCCAGAACCAGATCGCAGTTTTTTACCGGAGAGAGCGATTGGGATATGATAAAGAATCTCAAACAAAATCTGACTATCCCTCTAATCGGCAATGGCGATATTTCCAATCATCATGATGCTATCCGTATGTTCGAGCAAACCGGCTGCGATTCTGTCATGATCGGTCGGGGAGCGCGCGGTAACCCGTGGATCTTCCAAAAAATCCGGGCTATTTTGGATGAAGCGGATTATGAAGAGCCGAGTGCTGAGGAGAAACTATTGACAATAAAAAGACATTTCGAACGATCACTTCAATATAGAGGAAAGGAATATGGGACAAAAGAGATGAGAGGGCACTTCTCCTATTATACCAAAGGAATGCCGGGCGGCAATAAGGCACGCGATTTTATCAATCGTTGCTCCGATCCGGAGATTATCATGCAGCAGCTCAGCTCACTGTTTTTGCAAAACCATACCATTGAGGAACGATAAAAATGGAAAAAAAAGAGCAAATATTTTGGCAAGTGAAGCTGATGAAAAACAAAAACTGGATCTTTACCAAAAATCTGCTCGAAGATGCTATCAAAGAATATCCAAAAGAGAAAAAACTCTATAGCGAACTAGGGCATATTTATTATTCCAAACAACTTTTCAGACGCGCTATCGAACACTTCCACAAAGCTCTGATGATCGATCCGGCCGATGAGGATATCCTCTTCCATCTAGGAAACTGCTTTCTGTCGCTGGGAGAATTCAAGGTCGCTGCCGATTATTATAATGATATCCATACCAATTCCCCCGAACTGCTCTACAACAAAGCCTACGCTCATACCAAACTGGGTGATCTGGACGCTGCTATCGAACATTTGGAAAAACTCTTGGATTACAATATCGGAAACGAAATACCATACACCTTCATCGCCGAGCTCTATATCACTCGCAAAAAATTCAAACAAGCACTTTATTATCTGGCAAAAGCGGAGAAAAAGTTCGGCTCCCAAAGCGCTATCCATTACATGAAGGCGTTGGCTTATAGCAGCTTGCAGCAATGGGCAACGGCATATATAGAGTTTAAGAAGATAAAGCGTAAAAACATCCAATCTGCCCTCTATTACCGCAGCTATGGTATATGTTGCGAAAAGGTGGGGAAAACCGAAGCTGCTATCGATAGCCTGATAAAAAGCTTGAAATACGCACCGAACGATGCACTTAGTTTTACCGAACTGATCTCTATCTATATCAAACACGATAGGATGACCGAAGCATACAACCTCTTCTTGTTTGCAAAAAAACGGATCCCCTTCTCACGCGAGTTTATCGAACTCTATTATGAACTGAAACGAAAACTGAAAGGTAAGATGTTCGATGAATAAACGAAAACTGATAGAATTGCAGAATGTCGGCTTCAGCTATGGTAAGCATGCGGTACTCGAATCTATCGATCTTTCCATCCATGAGCATGATTTTTGGGCTATCTTGGGACCCAATGGCGGGGGGAAAACCACCCTGCTGAAAGTAATCCTCAAGCTCCTCAAACCGGACTCGGGCAAGGTGATCTATCACGATCGTAATATCATGAACAGCATCGGTTATGTACCGCAGACGACCAATTTCGATCGTCAGTTTCCCATCCGTGTGCATGAGATCGTAAGCTCGGGTATGCTAAGCCGAGATCGGATCGGCAGAAAAATGCCGAAACAGGCAAATCTGCGGGTGAAAGAGATGCTGCATACTCTACATATCGAACATCTGGAAACCAACCATATCTCGCAGCTATCCGGCGGACAGCTGCAACGCATATTGATCGCTCGCGCACTCATCACCGAGCCGAAATTGCTCATCCTGGACGAACCTACCTCGTTTATAGATACCAGCTCCAGAGATAGATTGAGCGAATTACTCGCCGAGCTTAATAAATCCATCACCATCATACTTGTCTCACACGATATAGGCGCTATTTATCGGAATGTGAAGCAGATCGCCTGTCTGAACAAGAAAATGCACTGTCATACGGACGGTAAACTCACCAAAGAATCGATAGAAAAGGTTTACGGCTGCCCGGTGGATATGATCACTCATGGAGTTCCGCATCGAGTGCTCGATCCATCCGCCCTGCAGGAGGAATAGATGCTGAGCTATCAATTTATGCAAAATGCAGTTATCGCCGGAATACTCGGCAGTATTCTCTGTGGAATAGTCGGCACATTCGTGGTAACCAAGAAGCTGGTGTTCATCTCCGGCGGGATCAGTCATATCGCATTCGGTGGTTTGGGATTGGCGTATCTTGTGGGCATTCATCTCAATATCGGAGCGATTGGCTTTGCAGTCTTGACCGCTATTATTCTGCATAAAGTTCAGAAAACGCGCAGCATCAGCTCGGATAGTATGATCGGCATCCTCTGGGCTGCCGGTATGGCTCTCGGTGTCGTCTTTATGTATCTTAGACAAGGCTACCCTCCCAATCTGATGAGCTATCTGTTTGGCAATATCCTCACCGTTACTCACACTGATCTTTACATCCTCGCCGGTTTTACGTTTATTACGGTTGTACTAGTGGCAACGCTTTTCAAAGAATTTGTAGCGATTTCGTTCGACAGCGAATTTGCCCGCATCCGCTCACTACCGGTCGATCTTTTGGAGTTTGTGCTGATGATATTGATCGCCATTTCCATTGTGATGCTCATTCAGATAGTCGGTGTGCTGCTGGTCATCGCCATGTTGGTCATCCCACCTACTATCGCGCGCAGTGTTAGCAACAAATTCGCCCCCATCATCTTCCTCTCTTCGCTTATCGGCTTCTTGATGATAATTATCGGCATGATTGCAGCTTACTTTTTGGATGTGCCTACCGGACCTACTATCGTGCTCAGTGGAGTGGTTTTGTTGTTGATCGTAAAAGTGGTAGGTGAGAAGTGACAAGTAACGAGTGACGAGTTGACCCGTCCTGAAAAAGGTGGACTCCAAAAAAGAAAGGAGTCAAGATGAGTAAGAAGATCAAATCATGTCGTTATAGCAGAGCATTCAAGAATGAAGTTCTAGGTGAAGTACAAAAAGAGAATTTG
>Ga0334896_1000194_pt1 | contig 90881 bp, 95 predicted proteins | sample GraSluR3_MG_8_FD_207734 | JGI IMG/M metagenome (GOLD analysis project Ga0334896, IMG submission 207734) | Sludge microbial communities from methane-producing bioreactor in Wageningen University, Netherlands - Granular Sludge_27_06-R3 | ecosystem: Engineered > Bioreactor > Anaerobic >... | reverse complement strand
CTGGTTATGGTGTCTCTTTTGGGTTTGCTTTTTTATTCTAATGACTCTTTAAATAAAGATAATTCTACTTCTCAAGCTTCTTTAATAGCTAGTCAATCCTTAGAGATAGTTTCAGGTATAAGAGATCGTGGTTTTAGCAATTTAGTTGATGGAGTTTATGGTCTTTCTCGTTCTGAAGGTGAATGGTTTTTTGTTAGTGAAAGTGATCAAGTAGACAGATTTACTAGAACGATTACTATTAGCACTATATCTGAAAATGTCAAAAAAGTAGCTGTTTCTGTTAATTGGTCAAAAAGTCCAGGAAGATTAGTCGGCATTTCTCTTTATAAGTATTTTACTAATTGGCAAGGAGTGGAAAATTATGATTGTGATAGATGGTTTGGGGATGGTCAATATTTTTCTTATAATCAGACAAACTGTGACAAAGGCGACCTTGTTTTATCTGAAGTTAGTACCTTGTATGAGGGTTTGGCTAGTAATGGCAATTCTTTAGAGTTTTCTTTAAATAGTGATTATGTTCAAACAGAATTTACTGCAGCTGATTTAAATATAGATGGTAATAAGCCTAGGACAATTGAGCTTTGGGCTAAGACTTATAGCTTTACAGACAAGGAATCCCTTTTCGCTTTTGGAGCTCCAGCCTCTTCTGGCAGGGATTTCTCCTTAAGAACTCTTAATTCTGATAATCGTTGGAGGTTACAGCTTTGGGGTTCTTATGATTTAGATTTTAATTATACTTCTTTAAATAAGTGGGTTCATTTTGCTGTGGTTCATGATGGAAGCAAAACTAGTATTTATGCTGATGGAGTTTTGCTTGCTGAGAGGGAGCAAGTTTTAGATACTGTTTCTGATCAATTTTTAACTATTGCTTGGTGGCCGTATTGGTCTTTGCCAAGTACTTTTAACGGTAGAATTAGGGAGTTTAGGGTCTGGGACAAAGCATTAAGTCAGTCTGAGATATTAAATAATATTTCAAAACAATTATTAGGAAATGAGCCAAACTTAGTGGCTTATTGGCCATTGGATGAAGGTAGTGGTTCAGATGTCTTAGAAAAAGTTTCTGCTACTAATTCCTCTCTTATAAACAACCCTGATTGGGTTAAAGATGTTCCTAGTTCAAGTGAGTTTTTTTTAAACGGTCATCGTGTTTCTAAAGTGTATAGCTTGGATGAATATAAAAATGTTACTAGTTCTAATATTTCATGGTTAAAAGAAATTCAAGATTTTAAAACATCTCTCAATTTTAATGGTTCTCCTAACTATGTTTTAATTAACAATTCAAATGAATTAAACCCTGGTAATATAACATTATCTTCTTGGGTTAAGTGGAATATTGATCCTGGGACTGGTTCTCCTTGGGCTACAATTGTCAATAAAGATGGTGACAATCATTATCGTTTACAGCACAACTCAGATAATACTGCTTTTGAGTTTGGAGTTAGAACTGTCAATGGGGGTAGACATGTTACTGGAACAACAATTCCTCAGCAGGGTGTCTGGTATTTTGTAGTGGGTACATATGACGGTTCGTTTTTAAAGATTTATGTTAATGGAATTTTGGAGGGGACAACTTCTTTGAGCGGTAATTTATTGATTTCAAATACTGACGTGAATATTGGCAGAAGAGTTTCTGGTGATAGATACTTTAATGGTCAAATAGATGAAGTTCGTATTTATAATAGAGCTTTAAATAGTGAAGAAATTGTAGAAAATATGTATCAAGAAATAAAAAGTCCTTTATCCGATAATAGTTTAGTGGCTTATTACAAATTTAACGAAGAATCTGGTGATATCGCTGTTGATAGTTCTAATAATTCAAATAATGCTTCTATATTTTTTTCTATCTCAGAGCCCTACAGGAGTCCTTCTCAGTCTTTTTCTGAGGTAGAAATTTATACAGCCATATCTGATAGTCAAACAGTAGAGCCTTCTTCGTATGATTTAGCTGAGAATAATTCATCTATTATTGGAATTAGTGATGGTGATAATCTAAGTGGAAAATATTTATGGATTAAACAAGAGCTAGAGACATATAATATATACAATACTCCTCGTTTAAAAAACTTATCTTTTAACATTGAAAGCGATGAGTTGGTATTAGACGAGGTCGATTATTTAATTATTGATAAAACAAATAGTCAGGTAAGTAGTGTTGATAGGAATAGGTTAATAGGGACGGAGTTGAGCAGTACTAATATAAACAATGCTATAAGTATAGATAAAATAAAGTTAATTTGGAGTGGCATAAATTCCAATACCAAAATAAACTTAGTTGACGTGAACGGTTATTCTGTTTGGTCTGGTTCTTTGAGCTCTGGTAGTGAAATAGATTTATTGCCTGATCTTGAATTGACTTCTTTGCTAAGTCCTTATTCTATTGAATTTGATTTTAGTCGAAGAATAGCCGGAATAGACTTAATTGCTCAATTTATCATGTCTGATGGTTCTATAAAAAACTCACATATAACATCTGGTAATTTTAATATTGATATAGAAATATCAAATGATTGGGAGACTGGTTATTGTGCTGATGTTACAATTTCTACTGATGCTACAAATCCTGTTATTTGGGATGCTAGAATATTTTTAGATGAATATCCTTTGATTGGAGAGCCTTATAATGTTTGGGATGCTAATTGGTCATATTCTGAGCCTATATTTTCAGCTTCTGGCCTTGCTTATAATGACACTGTTACTTCTGGAAGTCCAGCTTATTGGGGTTATTGCGCTAATAGACCTGAAATAGTTTATCCTCCAGGAGTGGCTAATTATGATATTGTTATTACTGGCGATTGGACAAGTGGTTATTGTGCTGATGTTAATGTTAGTACTGAATCTGAAACTCCGATAACATGGGAAGCAGAAGTTGACTTATCTAATTATCCTAACAATGGTATTCCTAATAGTGTCTGGAGTTCTGATTGGTCTTTTTCTTTTCCAATTTTATACGCCAGGGGGCTTGATTGGAACAAAACAATTTCTTCTGGCAGCCCAAGTAGTTTTGGTTATTGCGCCGACAGGGTAGAGCCAGAAGAAAAGGATTATTTCCAGGTTGATATAAATAGTGCTGTAATTGGTCCTGCCCCATTAAGCAATAGTAATATTTCTGGAATTTTGTTAGATAATAATAGTGCAAGTAGCGTTAGTATTAAGTCTATAGGAGGTTCTTGGACGTCTCGTCGTTTACAGGAAATTTTTATTAATGATGTTTCTGTTTGGACTGGAAATGTCCGTTCTGGACAAACAGCTATTTTTTCAACACCTTATGTTTTAACACCAGGTAGTGGTCCTCATAATTTACGTTTAAGATTTAACAACGGGTTTACTGGCCAGACTATAAATTACCTTGATTTTACTTTATTTGATGATTCGGTTAAAAGAAGTGGTAGTAAAAGTTTTTAAAATATGATGATAAATAATTTATATAAAAAAAGTAAAGGGTTTACTTTAATTGAGTTGATATTATATATCAGTCTTTTTGTTTTTATTTTTGCCGCTTTATTTGCCTCTTTAAATATTTTTTATAGTAATAAGATAAAAAATAGAACAATTTTAGAGGTTGAACAACAAGGTCAAATTGTTTCTTTGTTGCTTGGTCAGGAAATAAGGAACGCACAATCAATTATTTCTCCTTTAATTGGGGCGACAGATAATAGCTTGAGTTTAGAGCATTTAAATTCTTTAAAGAGTCCAATAAATTTTTATATTTTAGACAATAAATTAGTTGTTAGTGAAAATGGCGACTTATTTGATCTTACTAATTCTAAAGTTCTTGTGGAAAATTTGGTATTTGAAAATAATTCAACTATAGGAGGAACTCAAAGTATTTATTTTAGTTTTGATATTTCATATAACTCTAGTAGTAACAAAAAAGAATATGAGTATAGCAAGAACTTTTTTGCTACAGTTAACTTGCTTAAAAAGTAATATGTTTAATAGAAATAAAAGACCAGCTTTTGTAGTTTTAATTAGTGTTCTAATAATTAGTTCAATAGTTTTATCTATCTCCTTGATGATAGTTTTGGTTAATATTAATTCTAATAAAAACAGTTTTAGTATTAAAAATTCTGATCAAGCTAGAATGTTGGCTAATACTTGCTCGGAGCATGCTTTACAAGAAATAATTTTTGATAATTCTGTTTTAGGTTCTTTTGTTTTAAGTCTTGGTAGCGACGAATGTTCTTATTCTATTTTTCATGGGGCTGGAGAGGAAAGGGTTATTGAATCCTTTTCGGAATTCAGGGGTGTTTTAAGGAGAGAGAGGGTTGAAATAAGATCATTGTCACCAGATATAGAAATATATTCTTGGCAGGAAATTGCTGATTTTTAAAGAAACAAATTTTGTGTACAGTTTATTTTTTTTAAAAAATTTGGATATTTTTAATTTTTGTGTTATATTCAGTTAGAAATAATAAAAATAATAAAGGTCGATTTATTTATTATTTTTTATTTAAATAAAATAATTAATCTAATTTCTATAAATTATTTTTTATACTTTATAGAAACAAAAAAAATTATGAATAAAAAGAGAAACCAAGGTTTTACTTTATTGGAAATCTTGCTAGCTGTTGCTGCTTTAGTTATTTTAGCTAGTATTGTTATTTTGGCTATTAATCCAGGAAAACAATTGGCTGACACTAGAAATGCACAAAGGTCAGCTGACGTAAACACAATTATCAATGCTGTTTATCAGTATGCTATTGATAATGACGGAGTTTTACCTGCAGCTATAAGTGAAGAAACAGCTGCCACAGCAACTACCACAGATAACTGTTTAGAGACTTCTGTTGCTTCTGGTTGTTCGATTAATTTGGCTACTGATTTAGTTCCAGATTATTTAGTTGAGATTCCTTCAGATCCAAGAGCTACTGTAGACTTAAATTACATGATTTATAAGGATACTGTTAATGGAGACAGAATTGTTGTTTCCGTTCCTGTGGAACTGGAAGAGCAAGGAAAATCAATTTCAGTAACAAGATAGATTTTTTCTTTATAAAAAATACGGTCTTAATTGGCCGTATTTTTTTTATTTTTTAAAAATGCTAAAATAAAGTTGATGTTTGGTAAAAATAAAAAAGACTTTGACCCCTTTGTGGTTAAAGAAAAAAAATTTAAATTTGGTAATCTTAAGGACTCTTTTTATCATTTAGGCTGGATGGAGGATTCTTTTTTGTTTGGCGAGAATGATAATGAGACTTTAAAAAAAACTTTTGATTTTGATAAAATTAAACATGTTTTTTCTTTTTTAATTATTTTCTTTTTAGTTTTGCTTTCTAGACTTTTTTGGTTACAAATTTTTAAAGGTGATGAATATCGAGCTTTAGCTGAGGGAAATAGAGTTAAAACAATTAGCATTGAACCAAAAAGAGGTGTTATTTACGATTCCAATAGAATTCCTCTAGTTAAAAATGAAGCAAATTTTGTTTTGTATTTAGTTCCTTCTGATATGCCTAAGGGTGAACTGGAGCGTGATGAAATTTTACGTAAATTGGCCTTTATTATTGATGATGAAATTTCTAATGATTCACGACAGGTGGAAAATTATAATAGAAACAAGTCTTCGGAAAACTACTCTTCCTTTGTTTTCTTGAAGGATAGCAGCTATTTTTATTTTGTTAAAGATAAGTTGGATAAAATAAAAATTGGGTCTTTAGAATCTTTTAGACCTTTATTTATAATGGATAATCTTGATTATGAATCAGCCATTGCTATTTCTCTAAAAACAGAAAAGATGCCAGGCGTTTCTTTGTCTGTTAAAATGAAAAGATCATATGTAATTTCTGATGAATTTTTACCAAGCCTTTCTCATGTTATTGGCTATACTGGAAAAATATCAGAAAGAGATTTGGATATTTTTGGAGAAGAGTATTCTCTTATTGATTATATTGGTAAAACTGGTTTAGAATATTTTTATGAAAATGAACTTAAGGGACAGAAGGGTAAAAAATATGTTGAAGTTGATGCCTTGGGTCGAGAAAAAAAAATAATTAATGAAGTTCCACCGATTGATGGTTCTAATCTAGTTTTAAGTTTAGATTCTAAATTACAACTAAAGATTGAAGAGATACTTAAAGATCATCTTAAAAAAAATAATCTTAGTCGAGCTTCAGTTGTGGCTTTAAATCCACAAAATGGAGAAATATTATCTCTAGTTTCTTGGCCAACTTACAACAATAATATATTTTCTGGTGGGGTTAGCCAAGCTGATTATAGTCGTTTATTAAATAATCCTAACAGACCTCTTTTTAATCGAGCTGTTAGTGGCAATTTTCCTTCAGGCTCAACTTTAAAGCCAATTATAGCTGCAGCTGCTTTAGAGGAAAAAGTTATTAAAGAAAATACCTATATTAACAGTTCTGGTGGAATAAGAGTTGGTCAATGGTATTTTCCTGATTGGAAGGCTGGTGGTCATGGTTTGACTAATGTTAAAAAGGCTTTAGCTGAGTCAGTTAATACTTTTTTTTATTATATTGGAGGCGGATATGAAGATTTTGTGGGTCTAGGGATCGACAAAATTGTTCGATATTTAAATTATTTTGGTTTAGGCTCTCAGAGTGGTTTAGACTTACCTCAAGAGGCTAAAGGTTTTGTTCCAACTCCTGAATGGAAAGAGGAGTCTCGAGATGAAGTTTGGTATATTGGTAACACTTATCATGTTTCTATTGGACAGGGAGATATTTTAGTTACTCCTTTGCAGGTTGCTAATTTTACAGCTTTTTTTGCCAATGGAGGCAAGCTTTATCGCCCTCATTTAGTGAGAGAAATTTTAGATGGTGATAATCAGTTGATTAGAGAAATTAAGGCTGAAACTATTAAAGATAGTTTTATAGATCCTGAAAACATAGAAATAGTTAAAGAAGGTATGAGACAAACAGTTATTTCGGGAAGTGCTCAGCGTTTAAATCTCTTGCCTTATGAAATATCAGGTAAAACCGGTACTGCCCAGTGGGGTACAAATAAAACGCCCCATGCTTGGTTTACTTCTTTTGCTCCTTATGATCAGCCCGAGATAGTTTTAACTATTTTACTGGAAGAAGGAGAAGAGGGTAGTGGTCCACCAGTTACTATTGCTGGAGAGATATTTGAATACTATTTTTCTGAGAAAAATAAGCAATAATTATTGTTTTTAAGCTTTATATTTGTTATTATACTAGTATAAAAGAAAATAAAATCTCTATTGACTTTTTTTTATAATTATGTTATAATTTAAAGTTAAATCATTTATATGTCTCAAATAAAAGAAGAAAATCAAAAAAATGACTTTAATGTTATAAGTCAAAAAATAGATGAGGCTGTTTTAGCTATTGAGAAAATAGAATTAGAAACTATTAATTCTTTGAATGATTTTAAATTAAAAAAACTATCAAACTTAAAAGGAGCGGATGTTGAGGCCGCTTTTTCTAAAATGGATGAAATTAGAAAAAAAATTGACAGTAATTTAAGTAATTAATAAATTTAAAAAATAAAATAATAAAATTAATATTTCTAAAAATAAAATTATGTCAAACAAAGAAAACAAAACAACTGAGACAGCTGAGGATAAAGAATTTAGAGATAAGGCAGTAGAATCTGGCTTTAATGAGGTAAACACAAAAGAAGAAATTAAAAAAATAGAAACTAGATTAAAAAGGTTAGATCGAGGTGGTGTAGAGCAGTTTAAAGGTGAAAAAGAAGTTTTGATTGAAAGGTTAAAAAAATATGGCGTAGAATATGTTAACAAAAAAGCTAAAGGCTCAGTTGAAAAAATAGATAAATTAGCTGAAGAACCTGAAGAGAAAAAAATTGCCGAGGATGGTAAAGAAAAAATTGAAGAAGTTAAGGAAAATTTAGAAAATGAATTAGAGGTAAATAAATCACAAGAGGGTTTTGCTGAAGATTCTGAAACAAATGAGGATATTTCAAAAAAAGAATCATCCAGTGAAGAGGTAGAAAGCAAACAGGAAGTTGAAATTTCGGAAATGTTAAAAAAAGAATTAGAATCATTAGGAATTAATAGTGAAAAATTAAAAGGCGAAGCTTATAAAAGATTTAATGAGTTAAGTTCTGGTTCTAAACTTTTAGTTTTGAAAAATTTAAAAGGAATAATTTTAGATGAAGTTACAGAAGAATCAAGATCTGAGGCTAGAGCTTCAGTCGGTGAAGTTAAAGGACTTTTTGGCAAGATTAGAAAAAGTCTTAAAGAAAATCGTTTAACTAATAAAAGTAGAGAGGAAAAATTAAAGGGATTGAATAAGGATGGTATTAATGAAAAGTATGAGGAAAAATTAAATTCTTTATCGGAGGTAATGAGTTCTTTGGAAATAGATGTCTCTGAGAAAAATGGTAAAACCGAAGTTTCTTTATTAAAAATCAAAGAAGGGATGAATGAGGATCAGAAAAAAGCTATTTCTGATTTAAATGTAGCGGCTAATGATTTTTTAAGTATTCCTAAGGAAATGTCTTATGAAAGTGCCAGTAAAGCTGATCAAAAAAAATATGAAGATGCTCGAAATAAATATTTAGAATTTCGTGCTAAAGTAGTGGAGAATTTGGGAGCCTCTAAGGATGTTTTGAGTGATATTAATAAAGCTGATTTACAATTAAGAATGGTTAGAGATTTTAGTAATGACTCTGTTTTTAGTGAAGAATGGAAACAAGCCATCAAAAATCCTGGATTTTTTAAGAAGGTTATTTTATCGATGAGTAGCAAAGAAAAAGCTGCTTATACTGCTTCGGGTTATGCTGCTCGTTCAATAGCTGGAGCTTTATCTTTGTCAGCTTTGTCTATTCCGCTTGTGATGGGTATTGGGGCTCTTAGATCTCGTGGAAGAGCTAAGGAGAAAATAAAAACACAGGATAAAAAAGCTGTCTATAAAGAAAAGAAAGAAAGTCCCTTAGCCTTGCAAAGAAAAAATATTAAAAAACAAATGGATAAATTAGTCCCAGCTGAATTTCTTTTGAAACCCGAAGCTTGGATTAAAAGCAAGGGGGCTAATCAAGAAGATGTAAAAAAATATCTTGATTTAAAAATTGAATTTTTAAAACTTGATGAAAAGTTAACCCAAGAAAATATAGAAAAATTAAATGTGGCTAGTTCTGAAAGTTTAGTTAGTAAATTAGAGTCTTTATCTGAAAAAGTAAAAAATGAATATTTAACTGAATCTTCCAAGGAAAATCCAAACTATAATAAATTGCAAGATTTAACTGAGTCTTTGAGACTTAGAATGATGTTTACTCGGGAAAAAATTTCTAAAGAATTGGTTAATTTTGGCTCTAATGAAAATAAAGCTTTAAATTATTTGGATTTACAAAGAAGTTTAGATGAGGCTGAGCTTGTTTTAGCTGGGGAGGAAATAAATGAAATTTTATTTTCTTTAGAGGAAAGTAATAAAAATCAATTAGCTAGAATGGATAGAGTTGGGATTAACGGTAAGTTTATTGCTGGCAAAAAGCTTTTAGATAGGGTTTTAGAAAAGCATGCCAAGGATTTATCCAAAGAAAGAAAGAATTATATTATTAAAAAAACTATCTATGGCGCTTTAACCGCTGGGGCTTTTGCTGGAGTTGGTGCTTTAATAAGAGAGGGGCAAGACCTGCTTTCCAATATTGATACTTCTAATTTTGAACAAAGTTTAACTAATGGTGAAGATTTTGAAAAGGCTGTCGTTGGTGGTTTTTCATTTATTGATGAAGCTAACGAGTTTAGTGCTGTTGACTCAGTCGGTATGGCTAATTCTGTAAATGGAGTTGAGGCAAACAATTTTGATTTCGAGAATAGTTTTATAAAAGAAAATGTTTTAGAATCAAATCTGGGATCAGTGGAAAGTTATGTGGAGGTTGACAGTGGCATAGGCGAGAGTTTATCTTTGGCTGGTGTGGATGTTGAAAATTTGAGCCCTAAAGCCATTGAATCTTTAGAAAAGATGGGTAGCGTTAATAAGGTTGTTACTTTAGAAAAGGGAAACGGAGTTTCTAAGATATTTAATGGTCATATGAGCAATGAATACAAAGTAAATTTTGTAGATGCTAAAACTGGGGAGATAACAGAAGCAGCTGCTTTTAGCAGATCTGTTCATCCTGGTGATCAGGTTATGTTGGGAGAAGATGGAGAGGTTTATGTGGTTTGTAAAAATGGAGTTAAAAATAATCCACTTTACGGAGCTGCTAAAGAAAAAATTGCTAACAGTGAGATAATTAGAGAAAAAGTAGAACCAATAAAGCCGCTGGACATGTCTAAATATGAACTTGGCTTAGATGAAAGCGGTAAAATGACTTTTGTTAAAAGTGATATATTGGATGATCAAGCTGTAGGAGGAGGCGTTGTTGGCAGTGGTTTAGAAGGGGGTGTTAATAATGCTAACGCTTTAGAAGGTTGGGATGTTAGTTTGGAAAATGGAACATTAATTAAAAATAACGGAGCAACACTCGTTGGAGCCAATGAAATTCCTAATTTTTCAAACGATAAAGTAGCTAGTGTTGAGCTTGATGGTGATAAATATATAATCAAGATGAAAGATGGAAGTTCGGCTGTCTTTAATGAAATGCCAGCTGGAGAAGAAGTTGGAGGAGTAGAGTTGCCAAAGATTTATCAATTTCAAGAAATTATTCCAGCTAATAATCCTGTTCAGGATGATCAATTGGGAAATATTTTAGTGGGTGACCAAGGTGGTGTTTATGTTACCCCAGAGAGCGCTAGTAACGCCAACGAAATGATTAGTGGGAATTTAAATAGTAATTTGTTGGAAAATTTTAGTGAACATGGAGTTAATTATCCCAACAAGACAATTAGTGTGGATAATAATGTCATTGATTTCAAAACTTCAAGTTTTGGTTTGAATAAAATTAGCAGTATTACGCCAGAATATGGTGGTGGCGGTGGTCAACCTGTCTATTTCAAGGTTATTTATGACAATGGGGCCATGGAGACTTTTAAACCAGAATTAAACACAGCTGGAGAAATGACTTATGTTAAAGCTGGTGATGGCTTGGTTGATGTGTCATCTGATATTGAAGGTGAGCTGGGAGCTGTAGTAGAGGGCGGTCTTGATTTGGGAGAGAATAATTTAAATAGTCTAGCCGAAAGATATGAATGGGCTAGTTATTTAAAGGCTGGTGGATGGGAGAATGTTAAAATTGAGGATGAGGGCAAGTCAATGATAATTGATAATTATAAAGTAAAATTTCCTGACTATGTTAAAGATATTAATGAAATAAAATTAATAAACCCCTTAGTTCAAGAGGATGGTGGAATTAAGTTTGAAATTCAGTATGCTAATGGTCCGATAAGACCAGTTGATGATTCTCTTATAAGCACTCTGGAAGGTGTTTCTTCAGTAGTAGAAAATGCTAGTGAGAATTTAGCAAGCGTTAGAGATGTTTTTAGTAGCCCTACTAAAATCAAAGAGGCTTTAGGTAATTTTTCAGAGAAAATTGGAGCAATATCAACTGATAATGATGGTAATTTTGCCTTGAAGATGAAAGATGGTAAGGTGATAGATATTAGTGTCAGCGAAGATGTTATTGAGGTTGGAGCTTTGAGAACCGAATATGTAAATATTGAAGATGGTAAAATATCTAGTGAAAAATTAAAGGAAGCGGTTGTTAAGCACTTAGAAAATATGAGTAGATAGTTTTAATTGGTTTTTACGATAAAGAGTCACCTCCAGGTGACTCTTTATTGATTTTTAAGCCTTTTTTTGCTAAGCTTTCTTTATGAATACTATAAATAGACTAAAAAATTATACAAATAGAATGCTTAAAAAAGACAAGTTTTTGTTGTTTGTTATTCTTTTTTCTGTGCTTTTTTTCTTGATAACCTCAATTTTACCAAAATTTCAACAAGACTTAGGTTTCTTGAAATTTTTTTCACCAGATGAAAACGCTAATTATGTTTTTACTAAATTATTTGCTCAAACCGATAATCTTTATGTTTTCGAAAAATATAATCTTATAGCTGAAGATATTGTCCGTCCTAGAAGTTATATTAGTGAAGGTGGTTTTATTAAACCAGTTAGTTTTTTAGGAATGACTATTTATTATGGTTTTTTAGCTAAAGTCTTTGGCGTTGGCATAATTCCTTATTTAACTCCTTTTTTTGCTGCCTTGGCTTTAGTATTTTATTATTTGTTGATTAAAAAGTTATTTGATAGTAAAAATGCTTTTATTTCTACTGTGCTATTGTTTTCTTTTCCAGTCTTAATTTATTATTCGGCTCGTAGTTTGTTCCATAATGTCTTGTTTCTTTCCTTTTTGATTATCGGTCTTTATTTTTTGTCAGTTTTATTTGAAAAAAGAATACCTTCGCCTGAAAAAGATAAAGATAAATATTTAAAAAAACTATTTTCTTTTGATTTTGTGATTTCGGCTTTTAGTGGCTTGTTTTTTGGTATGGCTATTGCTGTTCGCTCTTCTGAACTTATTTGGTTGTTGATGTCTGCCTTTTTGTTTTTACTTATAAAAATTAAAAAATTGAGTTTATTTAGGCTAACAGTTCTTATTTCTTTCTTTGTTTTAGCTCTTTTGCCTATTTTTTACAATAATCAAGTTTTGTATGGATCTCCTTTTTATGGTGGTTATTATGAAATGAATAAATCTATTAATCAAATAAGTCAGGCTGGGGGTGGGATAATAAAATCTGTTTTTACTGGAAGTTTAGTTGATATTAAAATTTTATCAAGCTTTGTTTTTAAGACTGTTTTTTACTTTGGTTTTTATCCCCTTCAATCCTTGGAAATGTTTGATAAATATTTTGTGAAAATGTTTTGGTATTTATGTTGGCCAGCAGTTTTTGGTTTTATGGTCTATATTTTTACAGAAAAAAAGAAAATAAAGAAATTTTATCCCTATTTTGTTTCTTGGTTTTTAGCTTCAATCTTCTTGATTTTTTATTATGGTTCTTGGAAATTTGTTGATAATCCGGATCCAAGTCGATTTACTATCGGTAACTCTTATACTCGTTATTGGTTGCCAGTTTATATTGGTATTTTGCCTTTTGTTTCTTGTTTTATATTGAAAATTAAAGAAGTGTTTGTTTTTATAAAAAAAGAGAAAATACGAAAAATATTTTCAAATTCTTTGTCAGTATTATTTCTTGTATCTCTAGTGTTCTTATCCTTCAAATATGTTTATAGTGGCTCAGAGGAGGGTTTAAAACATTATTTTTCCAAAACAGAAAGAGCTATAGCAGAGGTTTCTAGGGTTATTGATTTAACTGAAAATAATTCAGTAGTAATAACTGAATACCATGATAAATTTTTATTTCCAGAAAGAAAAGTAATTGTTGGTCGTTTTAATGATGACAACATGAACAGAAATTATAGCAGGCTGGTTGATTATTTGCCGGTTTATTATTTTAATTTTACTTTTCCGGAAAAGGATTTAGAATATTTAAATAGCAGAAGGTTAAAGGATTTTGATTTACAAATTGAATTAGTAGCGGAAGTTAATGAAACTTTTTCTTTGTATAGACTTTATAAGTTTTGTTGCCCTGCGATCCCCAATGAAGAAAGTTTGAGCAATGAAAGATAGATTTTTAATTAAATATTGATCTGGACTCCCGCTTTCGTGGGAGTGACAAAATTAGATATGACTTATAATATTATTACAATTGGGTGCCAAATGAATGTGGCTGACAGTGAAAGGCTTCGTTTTTATTTGGAAAAACTTGGTTTTAAAAATGAGCCTGATTTTTTGTTAGCCAAATTAGTAATTTTTGTTACTTGTGGTGTAAAGCAGGCAGCTGAAGATCGTATCCATGGGCTTATTAATAGAATCTATAAAAATAATAAGAAAACAGTGATTGTGGTTACTGGCTGTCTTAGTGATAGGGATGATTTGCATAAAAGTTTGAAAGGCAGGGTAAAAATTTGGTTTAATATTTCTGATTTATTAAATTTTGATAAAAAGTTGAAAAATTTTTTTCCTAAAATTAAAACTATAAGAAAAAAAGAGAAAGATTATTTAGAGTTGGAGGCTGATTATTCTTCTAGTTTTTCAGCTTTTGTGCCTATCGGCAATGGTTGTAATAATTTTTGTTCTTATTGTGTGGTTCCTTATGCCAGGGGCAGAGAAGTTTATCGTCCTGCTTATGATATTTTGAAAGAAGTGCAAAAGTTGATCAAAAAAGGTTATAAAGAAATAAGTTTAATAGCTCAAAATGTTAATAGCTATAAATCAGATAGTGATAATAGGATTGAAAAAGAGTTTGGTTTTAAGTTAAAAAATAAAAAAATTGATTTTGCCGACCTGTTATTAATGGTCGATAAATTAGAGGGAGATTTTTGGTTAAGATTTTCTTCTAGTCACCCTAAAGATGTTAGTAATAAGTTGATTACAGTTTTAAAAAAAACAAAACATCTTTGCGAGCATTTTCATTTAGCTGTTCAGTCTGGTGATAATCATATTTTAGAGGCAATGAATAGAAGGTATACAATTGAGACTTATAAAGAAAGGGTTAAAAAGATTAGAGAGTCTCTGGATTTTAAAAATGGTTTTTCGGCTTCAATTACTAGTGATGTTATTGTTGGTTTTCCGGGAGAAAAAATAAAAAACTTTAACAACACTAAAAAGCTTTTTAAAGAAATAAGCTTTGATTTGGTTTATATTTCTAAGTATAGTCCTCGTTACAAAACTGCTTCTTCTTATTTGAAAGATGATGTTAGTCTATCTGAAAAGAAAAGGAGAGAAAGGGAGCTGAATATTATTTTAAGGAAAACGGCCTTAAAAAATAATCAACAATATCTAAATAAAGTAGTGGATATTTTAATAGAAGGTTTTGATCGCAAAGGTTTTTTAACTGGTAGAACTAGAACTTCCAAGCTTGTGAGAATAAGTCATAAAGTTGCTTGTCCTAATGATTTTATTGGTAAATTTGTTAAAGTGGAAATTACTAATGTTTTCGAGTTTGAACTTCAAGCCAAGATTGTTGGTTACGACTTTTCATGTTTAAGTATTCCCAAGTATAGTAAAGATAAAAAGAAAAAAATTTCTCAAAAAAAAGGGAAAGTGGTTGTTGTTTTGGGTCCGACTGCTAGCGGAAAAACATCTTTGGCGGTAAGGTTGGCTGATAAATTTAACGGAGAAATAGTTAGCGCTGATAGTCGTCAGGTTTATAGGGGTATGGATATTGGTACCGGCAAGGATTTAGCTGAGTATTATTTTGAAGATAAGAAAATAAATCATCACTTAATAGATATAGTTAATCCGCAAGAAATTTTTAATTTAGCTGATTATCAAAAACAGGCTTTTTTGGCTATTGACGATATTATTGGTAGGGGGAAGTTGCCTTTTTTAGTTGGTGGTAGTGGCTTATATTTAGAGGCAGTAGTTGATAATTATTTATTATCTGAATCAAAACCATCTTTTGAGAAAAGAGATGAATTTGAGTCTTTAGAGATTTCAGAGTTACAAAAAAGAATTAAGAGTATTAACAAAAAATTTTTTCTTAGTTTAAATAATAGCGATTTAAATAATAAAAGAAGGTTGGCTCGTTATTTAGAGGTTTTGTTGAATGAAAAATCTTTTGAAGCAAAAAGAGGTAAAAGAAAATATGATTTTTTGATTTTGGGACTTAACCCAGAAAGGGCGGTGGTTAAAGAAAAAATATATAAAAGATTGTTAGATAGGATAAATAACGAAGACATGATTGGCGAGGTCAAAAGACTTCATAAATCTGGTGTTAGTTATGAAAGACTAGAAAGTTTTGGTTTAGAATATCGTTTTATATCTTTATTCCTGCAAAATAAAATAAGCGAACAACAATTAATTGATCGCTTATTTGTAGCTATTTGTCAGTTTTCTAAAAGACAAATGTCTTGGTTCAGGAGATGGGAGAAAAATGGTGCTGAAATTGTTTGGCTTGAAAATAAAAATGATGTTGTTAAATTTATTAAATCTTTTTTAGGGTAAACATTCTATTTCTCCTATCGGACTTAAACAATTTTGCCCAGTATTATATTCGTCTATATTTTTTTCCAAACAAAATTTAATTTGATAGGAATCTCCATCTTTAGTGTATTGATAATTATTTGGTTCACAGTTTGGCGCTGCTGGTTGAGGGTTTTGCGGTACTCTTATCATGTAAATTCTGTTAGTAGTAGATCCGATTAAGTTTTCTCCTAGGTTTAAGGTGTCAGGATAAAAACCTTCATCTCGATAATATTCTTCTAAAGCTAATTGAATTTGAGCAATATCACTAATTCTTCTTGTGTCTCGAGAACTTCTTCTTATTTCTGATAAAGAAACTGAAACAATAGAAAAGATAAGCCCAATAATCATTACGGCTAAAACAATTTCAGCTAGGGTATAGGCTTTTTTTCTTGTTTTCATATTTTTTAGAGATTTTTTATAATCTCTATTATTTTTTTAGGATTGTATTTTCCCTTGGTTTTGGCCATTACTTGGCCTATAAAATATTGCAAAATAGATTCTTTGCCATTTTTATAATCTTCAAATTGTTCTTTGTTGTCATTAATCACTTCTTTTACAATATTTTCCAGTTCGTGAGAATCTTCTTCGTCTTTTTGCTCTAACCCCATTTCAGTCATTATGTTACTTGGGTCACCTCCTTTTTCAAAAATAATTTTTAATATTTTTTGACCGGAGCTAGAATTTATTTTTTCTTGATAAATTAAAGAAATTAATTCAGCAAAATTTTCAGCTGTGATTTTTAAATCTTTAATTTTAGTTTTTGACTCTTTTAATAATTTAAAAAGTTCACTGGTTATCCAATTAGCGGTTATCTTAGCTAATTTTATTTCTTGGTTTTCCCAAGATTGACCTAAGGATTTGGTCCATTCCTGAAGCTCAGAAATAACCATCTCAAACCAATTAGCCGTATCTTTGTCACTAATCAAAGTTTCGGCTATTTCTGGTGATATGTTGTATTGTTCAATAAATCTTTCTCTTTTTTTGTGAGGCAATTCTCCAATTTTAGTTCTGATATTTTCAATATCTTCTTCGCTTGTTTTAATTGGTAATATGTCTGGTTCGGGGAAGTAGCGATAATCAGCACTGCTTTCTTTTATTCTTTGACTAAAGGTTTCTCCAGTGTTATCACTACAGCCTCTGGTTTCTGGTAAAATTTCTCCGCCTTTATCTAAAATTTCAGCTTGTCTTTTTATTTCAAAATTAATAGCTTTTTCTAAAGATTTAAAAGAGTTAATATTTTTCACTTCTACTTTAGAGTTTAGTTTTTGTCCATTTTTAGCAATTACTCCACCTTTGTTATCTCTGGCCCATGAATCTTTTTTTTGTAAACTAATATTAGCTTCACATCTCATTTCTCCTTTTTCCATATTAGCATTACTAATCTCTAAGTATTGAAGAACTTGTTGATATGTTTGACAAAACATTTTAGCGGTAATGGCATCTTTAATCACTGGCTCTGTTACTAGCTCAATTAAGGGCACTCCAGCTCGATTAAAGTCTATTAAGGTGTAATTCTTGCCAGCAGGATGATTTAATTTACCGGTGTCTTCTTCGAGGTGAATTCTGGTTATTTCTATTTTTTGTTTATTTACTTCTAAATATCCGTGGTGAGCAAAAGGTAAGTCGAATTGTGATATTTGGTAACCTTTTGGTAAATCGGGGTAAAAATAGTTTTTTCTATCAAACTTACTGATTTTATTTATTTCGCAATTCAAAGCTAGCCCTAAAAGAATTATTTTTTCAATTGCTTCTTTGTTAGCTTTGGGTAGTGTTCCAGGGTGAGCTAAACAAACTGGACATACATTTTTGTTGGGTTCAGAATTAAAAGGGTCATTGGCACAAGAACAGAACATTTTACTCTTGGTATTTACTTCGGCGTGTATTTCTAAGCCGATTATAACGTCATACTCCATATCTATATTTTGAACAATTTAGAAAGACCTTCAGAAAGAGGTTCATTTTCTTTTTCTAAATCTTCTTTTAAGTATTTTAATAAGAATTTTCTAATTTCAACTGGGTCTTGATCTTCTAGAGGAATTGACAATCTGTGTTTTAGTGGGTTTTTAAATTCTAAAAATAGTTTTTTTATTTTTTCTTGAGGTTTGTAGATTATATAAAAATTAGAAATTGATTGAAATTCATAGAAAGGTTCCCCTACAAAAAGTCCATCGTGTTGGATTTCTACCATAATTTTTTTAGGATTTTCTCCATCATAAAAAATTATTAATGCGCTAGATAATATTATTATTAAAGCGAAGAAATAATTTTTATCAATAATAGCCCAAATTATTAGCAGTAAAGCTATAATAGAGGCAATTATATACCATTTTTTATTTCTTTGGTGTTTTACGAATTCATCTATTTGCCAAGCTGGGTATGTATTTTTTTCCTCTTTATTTTTTGCTTGTTTTTTATTTTTTTTGTTTTTAGACATATCGTTGACATTATTTGTTATATTTTATAATATGTCTATATTGTAGCATAATTTGTGTTGTATAACAATTTTTGTTTTACACGCAATTTGTTTAATAAATTCGAATTGGAGAGGTGGCTGAGTGGCTGAAAGCAGCATCCTGCTAAGATGTTAAGGGGGAAACCCCTTCAAGGGTTCGAATCCCTTCCTCTCCGCGAACGAAAAAAGACGCCAAAATGGCGTCTTTTTGAGTGAGTGGAGAGGCGGCAAGCCAACTGCTTGGCTTGCCGGGGATGAGAAAGCCGGAGCGATGTGCCGAAGTGAAACGTAGGCACCGCGAGGCGGGGTCGCGAGTTCTTAGTGAACGCAAATCGCGTAGCGATTAAGTGAACTTAGAAACTCGTGACCGAATCCCTCCCTCTCCGCCAAGAGTTTTTAGTATCGGACGACCCGAGTGCCTTCATTTTATTGAGGTTTCTGAGATGCTAAAATAGTTAAAAGTTCGAACCTTTAAGGAGTTCGAATTTTTTTGTTTTTTGACTAGTTTTATGATAAAATATTACTGATAATATTTAATGATTAATTTTTTAAAATAATTTTATAGATTATGAGCAAAGAAGATATTAAGAGAGAAATAGAAAATTATAAAAACTTAAAATGGTATGAAAGTTCAAGAGGTAAATCAGTAATTGCTTTAATTATAATTTTTTTAATAACCTCTTGGCATAGACTATTTTTATCTCTTTTAATTTTGCCAATTATTTATTTTGTTAAAAAAGGTAGTAAATCGTCAATGATTTTAGGTATTGTATATTCATGTTTTTTAACAATAGTGAATATAGCCGTTTATATTACAAACAATAGGGATGATCAAGGAGGCTTTTATTCAAGTATGATGCCTATTTATTTGTATTTAGGTTTGCTTATTTTTATTATATTTTTTTTAAAAAAGTCATATAAAGTTGAAAAAAGTAGAGATAAAGCAATTTTAAATATTAAGTAGTTAGTTGAAATAATTTTTTATTTTTAATGATAAATACTATGAGAAAAATCTTAACCGTTATTCTTTTTTGCTTCTTTTTACTGCCGATAATGGTAAACGCTGAAAACATTGATTACACAAATCGGCAATATCATTACTCATTCATGATTCCAAGCGGGTGGGTTGAAATTCCAAAATCTACAATCGATGAAGCAATGCAACAAGCAGCAGATATGACTGGCGGACAATTTATTGATTATATGGCAGGTTTTCAGATTGAAAATGTTGAAGATTTTCAATATCCATACATCCTTGTTCAACAACATAAAATAAATACTCCTTCATATAGTCAAATCACACAAACATTTAAAAGTGATAAATTTTCTGAAAGTGCAAACGAAAAGATTGATGAATATTCAGAGCTAATGACTAAAGCAAGTCTTCAAGACCCGTTTATAGATAAAGAAAGAAATATTATCTTTATGAACTTAGAGGTGGATGTTGCTAATGTTGGGAAAGTAAATGGTCTATTGGCTATGTTTTTGGGTAAAAGTGGAATAACTCAACTTAATTTTTATTCCGTTAAATCTGAGTATTCAAAAAATTTATCAATCTTCAACCAAGTTATCGATTCTTTTAGTTATGAGCGGGGATATGAATATAATGAAGAAGAAGCAAAAAAGAATGATTCTTCAAATATTTTTGAAAGCGTTGCAAGAAAAGGTATAATTGGGGCTATTATAGGTGGTCTTATTGCTTTGATTTTTGGATTATTTTCAAGGTCAAAGGACAAAAAGGAAAAAAAATAAAAAATCGTTTATATAGTGGAAAAAATATACTGTCACGTTAGTTTGCAATATCGTATATACTGGAATATTTATAAAAATTAATTAATTTTATCCTTCAATACTCACCACCCCCTTAGTAATTCTTATCTTGCTTCTAAAACAACTCATTAATTCTATTTTTCTTTTTTTGTTCTATATAAAATTTATCTCTAATTTATAATAAAGTGATAGAAATATAATGTTAATTATGCTATGCTTATATTATGAAAAATAAAATAAAATTATTTCAAAAACAAAAAGTTAGAGCTGTTTGGGATGAAAATTCAGAGGAATGGCTTTTTTCTGTTATTGATGTTGTTAAAATATTAACCAATCAATCCAATTATCAAGCAGCAAGAAAATATTGGAATAAGTTAGCAGAAAGGCTTAAAAATGAAGGTTCTCAAGTGGTGACAAAATGTCACCGGTTGAAATTATCAGCTCCCGATGGAAAAATGAGAGAAACAGATGTCGCTAGCACAAAAACTGTTTTACGCTTAATTCAATCTATTCCCTCTAAAAAAGCTGAGCCTTTTAAATTGTGGCTAGCTGAAGTTGGTAATGATCGAATCAATGAATCTCAAAGCCCAGAACTGACTATAGACAGAGCTATGATTTCTTATAGGAATTTAGGTTATAGTGAAGAATGGATTAATACTAGATTACAGTCAATTCAGTTTCGCAAAGAGCTCACTGATGAATGGAAAAGATCCGGGGTCAAAGAGGGTTCAGAATTTGCTATTTTAACAAATATTATGACTAAAGAGTGGGCTGGAAAAACTATTAAAGAATATAAGAAATTTAAAGGTTTAAAGAAGGAGGGCTTGAGAGACAATATGACTAGCTTGGAATTAGCTTTAAATATATTAGCAGAAACATCAACTACCGAATTAAGCAAAGCATTAAAACCAAGCAACATAGATAAAAATAAGGATATTGCTGAGCGTGGAGGAAAAATAGCCGGAACTGCTCGTAAAAACATTGAGGCGCAAACCAAGAGATCGGTTATTAGCCCAAAAAATTCCAAAAATTTAAGATTAAAAAAACAAGACAGCGACCCGAGTGCCTAAAATCTAGTACTGAAAAATCATCAAAAAACCCTTATAATATTGCTATGTGGTGGTACTTAACTCTAGTAGCCCGCGAACAAAAATGACCCAAACTGTTTTGGGTCATTTTTTGTTTGTTGTGATAGTAGGGGAGGAATTCGAAAGCCGGAGGAGATGTGCGGAGTGAAACGACGCACCGCCGAGGCCAGGTCAGAGCGCTTAGTGAGCGAAGTCGAACGAAGTGAGGCGAGCGAGAATTAGCGGCGTGTGACCGCATCCCTCCCTCTCAGCGGTTTACAAAAACATATTGATATGATATACTTTTTTGTCGTTTTGGTTCTTTAAAATGAAGTTGATTTGATTAATTGTTAAGTTTATTATAACTAGCGTATTTCGTAATCAATTGAATAATATTAATCTTTTTAAAATATAAATCATGGATTTGTTTGTTTCTACTTTAGTAAAAAAGAAGAAGAAGTCACGCTCTCTTCGTGAGAGGACTGGAAGTATCTTTTCATTAGTGATTTTTATATCCTTGTTATTTTTGATCGTAATGATTGTTCTTAGTATTTTTATGAATTATTTTAGTGTTAAGTTTCACTTGATTTTTAGCATAATATTGATTAGCTTGTTGCGCTTGTTTGCTCTATTTGTTTTTTTAAAAATAATATTTGAGATTACAAAAAAAGGATATTAATAATTTTAAGGAAGCCTCAAACTGGCTTCCTTTTTCTTTTTAAAGACAGTCTTTATTTAACAATACTTTAAAAGGTTTTTATTTTTCTGTGAATAAAAATAAATAAAGTGTTAAAGATTAAAAGCAATTAAAGAAGGTGTTGATTTTCTTAGTATATTATGTTAATCTTGAAAGTTACATTAACAATTAAATAAATAAAGGAGGTTTTAAAATGAAAAAAATAGAGCATTGTTGTGTTTGTGCTAGTCCTCGAATAGAAGGCTATAAAAATAGCAAGGGGATATTAGTTGAATTTGAAAAAATTGGTGAAACTGTTCTTTGTTCTGATTGTCGTGATTTTTTAAATAATCATGATTATTTAAATATTGACTACACGAAATCTGAATTAGAGAATTTTTTTTCAGAAAATAAAAGAATTTTATTTGCATATTCTGGTGGTTTAGATAGTACTGCTGTTTTATTTAATTTGGCCAAAGAATGTTCTTTGAGGGGTATTGATTTAAAATTATTTACAGTCGATACTGGCTTTAAGGGGTCAAAAACATTGGAAAACGTTAATAATGTTATTGATTTTTTAGGACTCAAGTCTAATCACTTTTGGGTTGATTGGTCAAAAAGGATGAACAAAGATCAGAGAATATTGGATTATTTTTCTTCTCCTCAAAAAACAACCGATATTTATAAAACTTGTTGGGAAAGAGGGGCATTGCCTTGCGGTAAGATATGTAATTCTGTCATGGAAGGTGCTTACAGTGAAATAATGAAATCTTTGGGTTATGATGTTTTGTTTACTGGCGGGGATACGCCGAAAATTAATAGTGCTGGTAAATATTCTATTTTCTGGAAAGATGGCAGTATTTTAACTGTTAGAGGTGGTTACGCCTTTAATCTTTCTAAAAGCGAGAATGATCAACTTATTAAAGAAAAAAATATACCATGGTTTAATCCTGGTTGTGGTGGTTATGACACTGATTGTCTTATACCTGGATCTTTTTTTTCAAAACAATTTGGTCATAGCCGGCAAACTGACATCGAAACACTTTACAATAAGCATCCTATTGTTTTTCATTATTTAACAGAGAGAGTCCGTTTTAAGATTATTAAAGTGGACAGTGCCATCAAAATGATGACCAATGTTGATATTGCTAATTTCAAATCTTATCTTGAATTACTATCAATAGTTAGACTCTTATCGGAAGAAAGCCACAGTTAAGTGGCTTTTTTTATTTTTTACAGTTTGTTATAATATAAATATGTTTTGTGGCAGTCTATATAACCTTATTGTCCCTTGCAGGGGGTCTATAAAAAATAAAAAAAAGAAAATCTTTAATTCTGGAGACTTTTTTTATTTAAATAAAAAAAGCATTGTTCGTTTAGAGCCTCATGGAGCTGTTATTGTTCCTCCTGGGATGATGACTAATTTTATTTATTTAGATAATGATTTTAAAAAAATATTTAAAGAAGAGAGGTTTAGTCTTTCTGGGTTTTTAGAGGAAGATGTGAAGACACTTTTAAAGAATAAAATAATTCTTAGAAAACCCAGTAAAAAAGAGGTCGAATTCAGAATTTCAAAAGTAAAAATTAATGGCTTGCCAGTACATGCCTTGTTGGATGTTACTTCTGCTTGTAATTGCAATTGTTTAACTTGTTATCACAAGGATGATCTTAATGGTTTTTATCCCAAAATAGAGGATTTAAAAAAGAGAATAAATAAATTAAAACAATTAGGAGTGTTGCTCATAGAGGTTACGGGCGGAGAGCCATTTTTGAGAGATGATTTATTGGAAATATTGGAATATATTAAGGGGCAAGGTTTGTTGTTTTATGTTGTTACTAATGGTGAATTCTTGTGCTCAGCTGACGATTCTTTAATAAAATCACTTAGAAGTGGTAATGGACTAGCTATTAGTCTAGATGGTTTTGGTGACAAGCATGATCAAATGAGGCGTCGACCAGGATTGTTTAAAAAAATAGTTAAAGGTTTAAAAGTTTGTTCATTAAATAAAATTCCCGTAGTTCTTGTTTCTACTCTCAATAAAGAGAATGTTGGTTCTGTGTCTAAGATGTTAAAATTAGCTAGAGATAATTTTTGTGTTTTACATTTAAGACCAACAATTAAAACGGGAGCAGCACTATCTAATAACGTTCAAGAATCTTATCCAGTGGAAAATGTTAGATCCTTACTTAAAGACAAAAATGTTCGTAATGGATTTTTAGGGGAGAAGAGAAATATTCCAGTTTCTTGTAGTTATTATGGTTGTGGACTTAGGAGGCGCATTTCGGTTGATGTTTATGGAAAAATTTTTCCTTGTGTCATGGATAGATCTCGTAACATAGGTTCTGTTGAAAAATTTAATCAATTAACTCTTTTTAAATCTTTGGTTAGGGAAGTTAGTTATTTTTTAAAACAACACAATGCTTGTAGTGTTTGTGATCAATTTATAAAAAATAAAGAAAATCCGATTTGTTCTGGATTTTGTCGTTTTTCTAATTCTTATAAAAATAATTTAAAAAAATAATATGAGTCAAGTAGCTTCTTATAGAATTCTAGCAAAATATTATGATAGTTTTGCTGGCAAAAAAAGATACAAAGAATGGGAAGTATTTTTAAATTCTTTGGTTAAGAAATATAAGATAGAAAAAAAAATAGCAGTTGATTTGGCTTGCGGAACTGGTATTAATTCTAAAACATTAAGAAATATTGGTTTTGAAAAAGTATTAGGAGTTGATAATTCAAGCGAAATGTTAATGGAAGCTAAAAAGAAATATAAAGATATTTCTTTTGCTAGAAAAGACTTTTTAAGTTTTAGTGGAAAGGAATTTGCAAATGTTGATTTGGTTACTTGTTTTTATGATTCTTTGAATTATCTTTTAAAAGAGTCTGAGCTTAAAAAAACATTTAAAAATGTTTACAATTCTTTGAAAATTGGGGGGGTGTTTGTTTTTGACCTTAACACCCCAGGTCATGCTAAAGGGATTTCCAATAACAAACCTTCGATATTTACAAATGAAGATTTATTTGTTATTATGGATAATAAAGTTAAAGGTAGATTTTGGTTTCTTAATCTTTCTATCTTGGTTAGAAAGAAAGGGAATACTTTTTCTTTATTTAAAGAGATTCATACCGAGAAGATGTACGAAGAAGGAGTGGTTGTTAATTTGTTGAAATCAGTTGGTTTTAAAATTTTAGAAACAAAAAAAGAAAACAAAAAATATCAAGATGGTAAAACTTATAATAATAGAATTTATTATATAGTAAAAAAGTAAATTTATGAAAAAACAAAAAAAAGAAATGCAAAAAAAGGCAATTTCTTCAAAAAAACCTTGCGTGAAAAAAGAAAAAAAAGTTGAGTGGGTAATGACTGTTAAGAGTTTTGAGAAGAATGGTTGCATGATAAATAGTAACTAGCTCTTTATGAGTTTTAAGCTGAATAAGTCAGCTAGTTTTTCTATTAAAAAAAATTTTCTTGTAGTTTATTATAACTATGGTTTTTATTTTTTTGAAAAAGAAACTAAAAAATGGTTAGAATCGATTATTTTTAAAAAAAGAGCTGTTTTTCCGCCTGACTTTATTGAATATTTAAAGAGTAAAGACATAATTTATGAAGATTAATGGATTTTCTTATAAAGAATTATTTAATTTAGCTATTCAAAAACCGATCTTGGCTCAATTAGAAATCACGCAAAACTGCAATCAAGAGTGCAGTTTTTGTTTTAAAAAATGTTCTTATCAAAAAAAATATAAAGATTTTTCTTTGTTAACTTGGAAAAAAATAGTTAAAAATCTTTCTAATTTTGGTGTTACAAATATAAATTTTACAGGTGGTGAGGTTTTTCTCTATCGCGATTTTATTAAATTGGTTGATTATTCTAAAAAAAATGGAATAAAAAATATATTAGTTAACACTAATGGATCTGTTCCTTTGTCGGGACTTGATTTGTCTAAAATTGATTCTTTGGTTTTTTCTGTTCATGATATTGGAGAAAAACATGATTCAATAGTTGGTTTAAAAGGAGCTTTCAATAATTTAATTAAAAATTTAAAAAAGAATATAAAACGTTCAGCTATTAATGTGGTTATTACTGATAAAAACATAGATCGTTTAGATGATGTTTTAAATTATTTTAAAAAATTTGATTTACAATTTTTTTCTTTTAATTTAGCTGGAGATATTAATGGTGAAACTAAGATTTCTAAGGCCTTATTTAAGAAGTATCTTTCTTTTTTGAAGAAATTAGAGAAATGTGTTGGAGATAAGGTTTTATTGAGACATGGAATGCAAAATATTGTTATTAATGATAAAAAGTTTTTCGAAGCTAAAATTCCTTTGCCTCATTGTGCGGGAGGTAAATACAAGCTTTTAGTTGATTATCAGGGAGATGTTTATCCTTGTTCTTTTTTTCAAAATGATAATTTTTATTGTGGCAATATTTTAAATGATAATCTTGCTGATATTTGGAAAAATGGTAAGGGTTTTATTTTTTTTAGGAAGCAATATCTTGAAATAAAAAACTTACCAAATGATTGTAAAGCTTGTTTTAAAAAGGATAAATGTGGTGGTGGTTGCTTTGTTTGGCGAAGTTTTAATAAAAAAACAAAAAAATATGAAAAAGACATCAGATGCGACATTGGGAATGCATATCTTGGAACTGGAAATAACTAGTAGATGCAATCTTAATTGTTTACATTGTTATAATCGACCTAAAAAGAATTATGATTTACCAGTAAAGGAATTTAAAAAGTTTTTTAATTTTTCTAAAAAATATAATGTTTCTAATTTTATAGTTTCTGGCGGTGAAGCTAGAATGCACCCCGAGTTTGATAAGATTTGTTCTTTTATAAAAAAAAGAGATAAGAAGGGCCCTCGTTTGGTTCTACAAACAAACGGAACAATGATTGATGAAGAATTTTTTAAAGTTGCTTCTTTGTTTGACGTCATTCATGTTAGCTTTGATCTTGATAATTTGGTTCGAAAAGATAGTTTGTCAAATCTTTATTTAGCAAAAAAATTAATAAGCAAGGGTATTAAAAGTTATTTATTTACAACGCTTCACATTAATAATTATAAAAAAGTAAACGATATTGTTAGTTTGGCTAATAAAAATAAAGTTCCGATTGGTTTTAATGTTTGCTTGCCGACCGAAAAACAGGACGACAGATTTTCAATTCCTCTCGATGATTTTTTATCTTTAGAAAAAAAACTATTTAAACTCTCCAATGATGGTAAGATATTGAGGTATTCTAGTCCTTTAACGGCTGTTTTTGACCCTTTGAAAGGGGGTGGGTATAAAGGGAATATGGGCGGTTGTGTTGCCGGCATAGCTTCTTGTGTTGTTGGGTTTAATGGAGATGTTTTTCCTTGTCCGTTTTTTAGAGTTTCTGCTGGCAATATTTTTAAAGATAGTTTATTGAAAATCTGGAAAAAATCAGAATTATTTAATTTAATGAGAGATAGAAGTAAATATAAAGAACCTTGTGGTTCTTGTGATTACTTGTCTTATTGTGGCGGTTGTCGAAATAGAGCCTTGAAATTAAAGGGGGATGTTTTGGCTGCTGATCCCTTTTGTCATTTAATTAGTAAAAACAAGAGTTAGTTTTGTAGATTATTGAATAGTTAATTATTTTTTATGAACAATAAAACAAAGTATTTAAAAGATTCAGCGGGTGATGTAATGGTTTTTAATGTTCCAATTGTTAATGTTGATACAAAAATTTCAGAAGTAGTAAAACTTCTCGATGATAAAATTAATGATTTTTCAACTATTAATTATATTTATATAATTGATCATAGTGAAAAATTAGTTGGAACAATATCAATTAAGGATCTTTATGGTTCGCACAAAGAAACCAAGGTTAAGGATTTAATTAGTTCTGATTTGGTAAGTGTTGGTCCTGATGTTGATAAAGAAAGAGTTGTGATGTTGGCTATAGAGAAAAATTTAAAAGCAGTTCCAGTTGTTGATAAACATGGGTTTTTATTGGGTGTTGTTTCTAATGATGATATTTTAACTATATTACACCAAGAATCTTTGGAAAATTTATTACGTTTAGGTGGCGTTGTTCAAGAAGCTCCCTATGAGGCTAATGTTTTTTCTGTTTCACTTTTTAGGTCACTCAAGAATAGATTGCCTTGGTTAATTGTTGGTTTGCTCGGTGGCCTTTTAGCGGCTTTTATTGTTTCTTCTTTTGAGGATGTCTTAAATAAAAATATAATCTTAGCTTCTTTTATTCCTTTGGTTGTTTATATGTCTTCAGCTGTTGGTTCTCAAATGCAGGCTTTTATTATTAGAGACTTGGCTCTAGATAATAATGGTTTTAGTTTTTCCAAGTATTTATTTAGACACTCTAGAGTTGTTTTTTCTATAGCTATTATTATCGCGATTCTTTTATATTCCTTAGTTTTGTTAATTTATAGCTCTGAGTCAGTTGCTTTGGTCTTGTCCGTCTCTTTATTTTTTGCTGTTATTACCTCCATTTTTACTGGCTTAGTTGTTCCATACTTGTTTCATAAAATGAAATTAGATCCAGCTGATGCTTCTGGTCCAGTGGCTACTATTATGCAGGATATCTTAAGCGTTTTGGTTTATTTAGCTGTGGCTTATTTGATGTTATAAATAATAATTTTTAAATTAAATATACTAAAATTAAAATAATATGGATATAAAAAAAATTAAAAAAATTCTTAATATTATTAGAATGTTTGCTTTTGTAGGGACTTTACTGACAACCATTCCATTGTTTATTAATTATCTTTTAGATTTAGCTCCCAAGAATGAGTTAATAGTTCATCTACATGTTTGGTTGGGTATTTTATTTTTTGTTTTTGCTGTAATAAGTATGATATTACAAAAAAAAGAAAATAAATAAATTTTGTATAAAATAAAAAAAGAGCTGATTTTAGCTCTTTTTTGACAATTATGTTTTTTACTGGTAATATCATTTGTTTCTTAATATGAACCTTAAAAACAAAATACTCATGAAAAAGATGATTAAAAGATTGAAGACGAAATTTTTTTCTAGTGAAGACAATAAGGCTTGGAAGACTTGGGTTGATCTGAGGTCAAGAAATTATAAGGACTTGATTAACCTTCTTTCTTCCGAGGTTAGGACTGAATTTAAAAGAAGGGCAATTTTTCTTTTATTGGTTCCTTTTGATAATTTTAATAATATTTATTGGAAGGGAAGTTTGGGAAAATTTGAACATGATTCAAATTTTTTAAAATTAATCGGTTCTCCTGCAGAATTGGATTACGCTGCTGATTTGGTTTTTGATTTTTGTAGCGAATTAAAGTTTAAGCATATTGGCAGGAGCAAGGTTTCTGTTTTTGGTGGAGATGGTGTTACTTTTTATGTGCCCGTTATGGAGAAATATCACACACCTCTTTCTTTTTATAATTCTTGTATTCTGGAATTCTTAAGTCTTCTTCCAGAAGAAAAAGCGAGAAAGCTTTTTTCTTTGTTTTCTTTGTTGGATATTTCAACTTATTCTAATATTGAATATGCTTCTGGCTACAATCCTTTTGCTAATTTGTTAAGTGATGAAAACATTGCTGAACATTGGAAGCGTTTGGCTGATTTTAAGATGACCTTAATTGTTGGGAATGAGTTATCTGGTAAAAAAAAGCCTCGAGAAAAATGGGAAAATGCTTTTTCGCAGTATGTTCATATTTTTCAGGCTATGCTACATGGAACTCCTAAATACTCTAAAGAGCTTTATGTTCGGCAAATAAGATTTATTTTGGAAATGTCTTCGCATAATCCTGAAATTTATGATTGGCAACTTATTCGAATTTTTAAGCTTTTGCCAAACAAAGAGTATAAAAGTATTCGCTACGCTTTGGCCAAGTATGTTTTATTGGAAAAAAACAATAGTTCTCCTAGTTTTTCTATTTATAATGAGGAAACTCAGTTTTTTGCTGATTGGGTAAAAAAAGAGTTTGCTCATGACAATGCTTTGCTTGGAAGAATAAGTTTTTTGGAGAAGGAAAGAGATGAACGCGATTTGGCCAGAAAAATCATCATTGAGACCAAAAAAGCTCAAGAAGACGACGCTATGTCAAAAATGAAATAATCATCCTTTTTCAAAATAAACCCTAGATAAATCTGGGGTTTTTTGTGATATTTTGGCGTTTATGTAATAAATTTTTATCAAAATGATAGAAATAGTTGACATATATTTTTATATTTGCTATAATAAAATTATCTAAACTTAATTATTATTAATTTTAAAATTATGTTTGCTAAAAGAGAGTGGTTTCAAAGAAGAAAATATGGTGGTTGGGGGGGGTTGCTCCTAAAACCAAAGAGGGTTGGTGGTATATAACTTTAATCTGCTTACCTTTAATTGTTTTCCATTTTCTTCCTTTTTGGACTGATCAAATTAGAATGTATGTGACTGTGGTTTGGTTAATTATTTTAATGATAGACATGATTCCAATAATGTTGACTGTTAAAAAAGATGAATTGGAATTTAAAATTGAAGCGGTAGCTGAAAGAAATTCTTCTTGGTTTATGTCATTGGTTTTAGCTTTTGGTTTGGTTTACGAAACTATAATTCACGCCTTAAAAGGTGAGGTTTATTTTAATATTATAATTTTAGTTGCCTTGTTAGGCGGAGCTTTAGTTAAAAGTATTTCTAATTATATTTTAGAGAAAAAGGGTATTAAGGATTAAATTTAAATTAATGAAAACTAGAATAAAAGAGTTAAGGGCTAAACATAACATGACTCAGGAGGATTTGGCTGAGAAGGTTGGAGTCACTAGAATGACTATTGGTTTTTTAGAGAAAGGAAAATATAATCCATCACTTATTTTGGCCTATAAGATAAGTAAGATTTTTAATTTAAAGATAGAGGATGTTTTTGTGCTTGAATAAAGATTTTTTGTAATAGGACATATTAAGCCGTAACAAATGTTACGGCTTTTTTTATTTTTTAGTTTAAATTTTGTTTGATTTTTGAGAAAAAAATAAATTATATTTTTATTTATAATTTTAAATGGCTTTATTTCGTTTGTGTTATATTTTGGTATTAATTTATTAAACTCTTGACCTCTTATATCCTATTAGATATAATAGAGATAGACAGGATTTATGGATATTGTTTATTATTATGATGATGTTTTGGGTTTTTGTCCTGTTAAAAAATATTTAGAATTGAATGATTTTAGTTGTAGTAAACGTTTAAAACTTTTAGCAGAGATTGATCAAAAGATAAATTTTATTAAAGAAAATAATGGAAAGCCAATACTACCGATAGCAAAGCCAGTTCATTCTTATGGATTTTTTGAAATTAAAACTAGAAAAAACAAGAATATAGTTATTAGAATTTTATATTTTTGTTATATAAATAAAATTGTTTTGTTAAATGTTTTTGAGAAACCTGATAACTATAAAAGTAACAGGGAGAAGAAAAAAATTATAAAACATTATGAAATTTCTCAAAAATATTTAAATAAATTTAAATTGAATAATAATAACTATGAAGAATACAAATAATAAAAAATCACAAAGAGATCCAATGGCAGAAGCTAGGAAAAATAAAAATTTTAGCAAGCACTCTAAGGAGGCAAGAGAGAGGATTAATTTGGGGGTAGAGATTTATAGTACTAGAATTGCTTTAAATATTAGTCAGCAAGAATTGGCTAAGATGACAAAGACAACTCAAAAAATGATTTCTAATATTGAAAGTGCCAATGTTGATGTTCGTTTTAGCACTTTAAATAAGATTAAAAAAGCTTTAAATTTTAAGGCTGAAAATTGGGCTAGAATTTACAGTTTTTCTCTTGAAGATAGGAGGGTTTTATTTGATTAAATTAAAACAATTTTAAAAAATATTTAGAGAATGTTTATTTTTTTAGAACCTGAATTTATTTGGGCTTTTTTTATTTTTTAACTTAATTTTTGTTTGATTTTTAGATAAAATAATGGTATTTTGAAAAGAGGCTAATAAATCAAATAATAAATTTATTTATGTTTTTTCTGTCTATAAACGGTCCTTCATGTTCTGGTAAAAGCACTATTATTAGAGAAGTCATGAAAGTTGAAAAGAATTTGTTTTATTTATCTTATGACTTTCTTAAGTGGTCTTTTTCTGGATACAACTCTAAGACACATTATGATTTGGTTTTTGACTTGCTTTTAGATATAGCTAAGATTTCTTTTGAGAAAAAATATAATATAATTTCTGATTCTTCTTTGTATAAAAAAGATAGGAATAAATTAATTGACTTAGCTAAGAAATATAATTACAAAATAATAGAGATTAATTTGGAAACTGATTTCTCTGTTTTAGAAAAAAGATTTGCAGAAAGAGTTGCTAGTGCTTTGGCTAATCCTAATAGTAGAATCTCTAACACCTCTAAAGAAAGATTTAAAGAATTAGCGAGTATATTTGAAAAAGAAAAAAACAGCCAAGCTATAGTACTTAGAACCGATAATCAAAAAATAGAAGAAGTGGTTGAAGAAGTTTTAAAATTAATTAAATAATATGAAAATAACGATTTGCGGGAGCATTGCTTTTTATGAGCAAATGCTGGAAATAAAACAAAAACTAGAATCATTGGGTCATGAAGTTGATTTGCCTCCTTCTGAAGTAGAAGATGATCAGGGAAAAATGATTTCAGTTGCTGAATATTATTCAAGAAGAAAGGCGGGACAGGAAAGTGATACTTGGATTTGGGATAGAAAGGAGTGGGCCATAAGATTTCATTTTAAAAAAATAGAATGGGCTGATTCTGTTTTGATTTTAAATTATGATAAAAATGGCGTTGTTAATTATATTGGTGGAAATACTTTTTTAGAAATAGGAGTAGCTTTTCATTTTGGTAAAAAAATTTATTTATTAAATGATATTCCAGAAGTTTCCTATAAAGAAGAAATCTTGGGGATGAAGCCAATCGTTATTGGTAGTGATTTGAATAATATAAATTAATCAAAATGGAAAAATTATTTATTAAAAATAGTCAGAATCAAAAAATAGCGGTCATTGTAGAAAAGGTAGAAAAACCGAAGGGTTTGGTTTTTATAATGCATGGTTTGGGTGGTTTTAAGGAACAACCCCACATAGAAATATTTGCTAAAGTTTTTAAAGATAATAATTATACGGTTGTTAGATTTGATACTACCAATTCATTTGGGGAGAGCGATGGAGACTATGCTAACGCTACTGTTACAAATTATTATCAAGACTTAGAAGATGTTATTAATTGGTCTAAAAGGCAAAATTTTTATCAAGAGCCATTTATTTTATGCGGACATAGTCTGGGGGGGAATTAGTACGGCCTTATATTCTCAAAATTATTCAGAGAAAATAAAAGCTTTAGCTCCAATATCTACTGTTGTTAGCGGTAAGGTTAGTGTTGAGAGATATTCAAAAGAGGAGCTTAAAGAGTGGAAAAAAACCGGTTGGCAAATAAAATTATCTTCTGATGGAAAGAGAGTTAAAAAAATAAAATATAATCATATAGTTGATAGACTGAGGTATGATTTATTAGATAATGTTAATAAATTAGTTATGCCGGTGTTATTAGTTGCTGGAGAAATAGACGAATCAACTCCTCCGAAGCATCAGCAATTGCTTTTTGATAAATTGCCAGGAAAGAAAGAAATGCATATTATTAAAAACGCTCCACACACTTTTAGAGACAAAGATCATTTGGATGAAGTTTATAGGATAATGGATAAATGGATTAAGAGTATTTAACTTAATAAATGTTAATAAATTAAAGACCGCAAGGTCTTTTTTATTTGTATTAATATCTTTGTTATGTTGACAAATGATGTAAAATATGATATAATTGAAAGTAGTACTTTGAAAATATTATTTAACTAAAATATCTAGATCATGGAAGGCATTATCATTTCCTTTGCTTTATTGTTATTTTTATTTTGGATAACTAAGTTTATTGCTAAAAGTGTTGTTTTCCCTAATTGGGCAAAAATAAACCATACAAACCCTTGGAGAATTGCTTTTTTTGATAAACATCCTTGGCTAAAGCTTGTATTAATTAGACTTGGTCAATCTGTCTTGGTAATTTTTTTACTTTTTGTTGTAGCTATCAAGTTTTCAATAAAGACAGCTGCCGGAATTATTTTTCCTAAAAAATTAAATCCAATAAAATAATTTACAATGAATTACATTCGATTTTTTTTCGGAACCCCTAGAAGGCTTTTGGCTTCCTTGGTGGCTATAGGTGTAATACTGGCAATAATTTTCCCAAATGCTTTGGCAGAAGGCTTGCAAGTACTCACTTATTCGGTTTTAAATGCTATTGGTCCCATAATAGGATCAATTTTGGTTATTTTAATTGTTTTAGCTGGATTAAAAATAATTTTTTCCGGCAAAAAATAAGTTTTTATTGATTTTGGCTTGAATTCGTTCAAGCCTTTTTTATTGAAAATATAAAATTGTATTATTTTGGAGTTATTTTTTCGTATTGACAAATAATACAAAATATGATACAATTGGAAGTAGTACTTTGAAAATGGCAGTTGAGTTAATTATTAAGTTTATTAAATTTTTTTTAGCAGATTTAGTAATTAATTCAATTGTTTAATTAAAAATAGAGAAAATGAGAAAAGTGAAAGAATTTATTCAGGAAAACCCTGAGAAATCAGCCTTGGTGTTGGCTATAATTTTGGTTTTACCTATGTTTTTATGGGGATTGTCGATAATTAAGCTACCAGAAGAGTTAACGTTTGATTCTGTTTTCAAGTTGATTACTGCTATTATTTTTCAACTATTGACCTTTGCTTGTGTCGGCGGATTATTTTGGTTTATATTTGTTACTTCTTTTGGCGAAAAGAAAAGAAAGGAATTATCGGACAGAGCTTTAAAGAGTGGATTGGAAGTAATGATTAATCAAGCCTTAATCGAAAACGGCTCGATTACTAAGCCGGAACAAATGGTTAAACTTTAAAAACGGGAGAGATAAAAATGAAAGTGATACTGAAAGGCGGAGTAGATAATTTCAAGATTGGAGAATTTTTTTATAACAATATACTTCCAATTTTGGATTTTGGCATTGCCATTGAACTATCTGACAGAGTTATAACTGTTTATGAAAAAAAAGATGGTTCTGTTGTGGAATATACTGACCCAACAGCCGAAGTGATTGTTGAATTGTTACCGGAGACAATAAGTTTAGCCAAAGAGGGGAAGGTGAGTGAAGAAGTGCTTCGAGAAAAGGCTAGTGAGTTCTTTGATGAGGCTATGGCCATTAGAAAGATTGAAGAGCTGAAAAGGGATTTTTCGGTTGAATATTATTCTTGCCGATACAGCCCGGCTAGCTCTTAGAGTTTTGGTAAAAATATTTCATAGGATTGTTGTAATGACAATCCTTTTTTTATTTTTTCACCTTAAATTTTGTTTGATTTTTGGGTAAAACTATAATAAATAACCAAATTAAGCCCTAAAAACTTCGGAATTGACTAAATTTACTACATTTGTTATAATTTAAATAGCAGTATAACAACTGTGTGCTTGACATAATTTTATTATTTGTTATAATGTTAGTATGAAACAAAGAATAAAAAATATTTCAGATGTTTTTACTGGCTACACTTTTAGAACAGCCTTAAAAGACGATAAAAATGGCACAATGGCAGTTATTCAGGCCAGAGATGTTTTTTCTGATAATCTTTATATAGATTATCCCAGTTTAACTAAAATAGATTTTCAGACCACTAGATCAAATTCTTTGGTCAAAAAAAATGATGTTCTAATTTCAGCTAGAGGCAATTTCAAGGCCAGTGTTTTTACAGAGGATAATAAAAATATAATCGCCTCATCCTCTTCTTATATCATTCGTTTAAAAGATAAAAAAATCTTAGCAGAATATTTAGCTATATATCTTAATTCTATTATTGGCCAAAAAGAAATCAGCAAGAATCTCAGTGGTGGAACTATAAAAACAATTCTTAGGAAAAATTTAGAAGAAATAGAAATTAAAATTTTTGATTTAAAAAAACAAAAACAAATCATTAATTTATATCAAGCTAATAAAAAAATACAAAATTTGTTATCTAGAAAAAAAGAAATATTAGATAGTATTAGTGAAGCTGGTATTTATAAAATTTTAAAATAATTTTTTTATTTTTTACTTAAATAATTTATAAACAAATTTAAAAAATATGATCAACAAAAACATTAGCCAAGATGAATTGAATAAAACCCTTTGGGCGGCCGCTGGTTCTTCTAGAGTTACTTTAGATGGTGCAATTTATAAAAACTATGCCTTAGTAATGCTTTTTTATAAGTATTTAAGCGATTTGTCCAAAAATCAATACAATAAATACAAAGAAAGGTTTGGTAATGATGAAGCCCGTATTGAAGAAAAAATGAAGGCTGATAGATTTTATTTGCCTAAGAAAACATCATTTGATTATATTTATAGTATTGTTGAGAGTGATAATATTGGTGAAGAAATAAATAAGGCCTTATCAAAAATTGAGGATCATAATAAGCAAAAACTTGATGGTATTTTAACTTCGGTTGATTTCAATTCTGAGTCAACTCTGGGTAAGTTAGAACAAAGAAATAAAATGATTCGTGATTTGGTTCAAGATTTTAGCAAAATAGATTTAAGCGAAGTAGATGATGATATTATTGGCAATGCTTATATGTATATGATAGAAAGGTTTGGTTCAGATGCCGGTAAAAAAGCGGGAGAGTTTTTTACAGTAAAATCAGTGGCTAAATTATTAGCCAAATTAGCCAAGCCAAAAGATGGTGATAGAATTTGTGACCCAGCTTGTGGTTCAGGTGGCTTACTTCTTTTAGCTGGCAAAGAAATAGAAAAACAGGGATCAAAAAATTATGCTCTCTATGGTCAAGAATCAACTGGCTCAACTTATCAATTGGCTAGAATGAATATGTTTTTGCATGACAAAGATTCTGCTCGTTTGGAATGGGGTGATACTTTAAATCATCCACTGTTAGTAGAAAATGATAAATTAATGAAATTTGATTTAGTTATTGCTAATCCACCTTTTTCCTTGAAAAAATGGGGAGCGGAAAATGCTAGCAGTGATAAATATAATAGATTTTGGCGAGGGATACCACCAAAAGATAAGGGTGATTTTGCCTTTATTTCTCATATGGTAGAAGTGGCCAAAGCCAAAACTGGCAAAGTAGCAGTTATTGTTCCTCATGGTGTTTTATTCCGTGGTGGAGCAGAGGGCAAAATTCGTCAGGCGATGCTAGAAGAAAATATTATTGATGCAGTTGTTGGTTTACCAGCTAATTTATTTCAGACAACTGGAATTCCGGTGGCAATTTTAATTATTGATAGATCAAGGGAAAAGGGTGGGGCCAATGAAAGTAAAAGGGATATTTTATTTATTGAAGCCTCCAAGGAGTTCATTCCTGGCAAAGCCCAAAATTATCTTGGTGAGGAGAATATTGAAAAAATTTATAATACTTATGATAAATGGGAAACGATTGATAAATTTTCTCGTTCAGTTAAGTTTGATGAAATTAAGGAAAATGATTTTAATTTAAATATTACTAGATATGTTGATACTTTTGAGGAGGAGGAAGAAATTGATATAAAAGCGAATTTGGAAGAGTTAAAAAAAATAAATCCAGAAATTGAGGCCTTGGAAAAAGAGATGGATAAGCATTTGAAAGAGTTGAATATTAATTAATTTAGAACGTTTTCCTGACGTCGGGAAAATGATATGATCCTTATTTATTATTAATTAATTTAAATATATGTTTTTTAAAAAAAATAATTTAGAAAAAAAACAAGAAGATAATACGGGCAATATAAAGTTAAAAGATTTTGATAATATTTGGACTAAGTTTTGTTTTTTAGATGAAAGTGGTAGTTTAGATCCAAATTCAGCACCTTTTTTTACTCTTGGATTGATAAAATGTAGTCAGCCATATTATTTATATAGTAAAATAATGTATGAAAGGAGTAGGAAAAAATTTTATGATGAAATGAAATTTAATAAACTTTCAAAATTAAATATAGATTTTGCTAAATTTGCTATAGAGAGTTTTTTTGATATAAAAAGTTGTTGGTTTTATTCTTATACATTAGATAAACATGGTGGTTATTTTCAAAGAGAATTTTGCGGAGATCCGTGGGTTGCTTATGAGGATATTTCTATTAGATTATCTGAGTCTGCTTTAAGTTCTAGCGAAATTTTAGTTCTTTTAGCTGATCATGTAACAACCCCTAAGAATGTTCGTTATGAATTGAATGTTAAAAATAAAATTAATATTAATGCTAAACGTTTAGCAATGGCCGGTGTTTGCCGTTTTGATTCTAAGGGAAATGATTTATTGCAGGTGGTAGATTTGTTTATAGGAGCAATAAATTATGATTTAAAACTTTTAACAGGAGTTGTTAAGGGTAATAAGTATAAAATAGAATTAGTTAATTTTATAAAAAATAATTTAGGAGTATTGGATTTTTCTAATGGTTTTAGAAATAGAAAATTTAATATATTTGTAGATAAAGATTTTAAGGAGAGATTTAATGAAACAACAATTAACCCTTAAAACGAAAAAAGGCCATCGTCCTAACGGTCGACGCCTTCTTTCAAATACTACATACATTATATAGTATTTTAAAAAATAAGTCAACCACGAAATATATCAATAAAATTAATGCTTATTTTTTCAGATGATATTTATCCACAACTGATTTTTAAAAATTTAGATTGAATAAAAAAACCCCCAAAGGGGACTTTTCCAACTGCGAGTCCTATACTAGAGGTCCCAGTCACGCCTCCATCCGGAGACTATTCGGATATCGAGTTTTTGCTCTTATACTATATATTATTTTAAAAAATAAAACAATGTTAAAAGATAAAGGTCGGGTTTAATATTTAATAAAAAATTTAATTGTACGAATATGTATTATTACATAAATTTAAATCCTCAAGAGAATGGTGATAACGAAATTCATACTGCTGATTGCAGTTATTTGCGCTTAGTTAAAGACAAAAAGTTTCTTGGTGATTTTTCAAATTGTTATGATGCTATAATTATGGCAAGAAGGATGGGGTATCCCAACGCTGATGGCTGTTATTATTGCTCGAAGTCCTGTCATAGGAGCTAAATCTAAAATTTGCCACTTTTAATTAGGTGGCAAATTCTAGGTTTAAAATTAAAATTTAAATAAAAATATGGAAGATAATAAAATTATAGCAATAAAAAATGGTAATAACGTTAATGAGGTAGATACACTTAAAGTTTTTGAAAGTGGAATTTTAGAGACAATAAAGTGTTATGGGTTGCCAACTGACAATATTTTAGTTCCAATAGAAGAAAGAATTGTTGTTTATAAAAATATTGAACCCGTTTTGCATAAAATTAAAGAGGAGCGGAAAATAGATTCGGTTTATTTTTCTAAATTTTTAGCAGCAGTTGCAGTCGGATTATTTGATGCAGGGTTAAATTATTTGTGGGATGAAACAATCTCTGAGATAAGAAAGAGGGTTATAAAATATGATATTCAATATTTTTACGACAATGCTGTTAGTGGTGATGAGAAAAGAAAAAAATTAAAAAATAGTGAAGATATAGTTAATCTAGATGATAATGAACTCATTTGTGGTGCGAGGAAAATTGAACTTATTTCGGAATTAGGTTTTAAGCATTTAGATTATATAAGATATATGAGAAATTGGGCTAGCGCTGCTCATCCTAATCAAATTGAGCTTACTGGTTTACAATTGATTTCTTGGTTAGAGACTTGCATTAAGGAGGTTTTCTCTTTGCCATTATCTAATGTGGCTATTGAAACTCAGCAATTATTAAAAAATATAAGAACTAACGAATTGTCAGAAGATGATGCAAAGAAAATTGCAACATCTTTTATTAATCTAAATCAGTATCAAGTTAATAATTTAGCATCTGGTTTTTTGGGAATATATTTAGATCCGGTTAGTTCTCCTATGGTTATTCAAAATATTAACTATCTTTTACCTAAACTTTGGGCTAGAATTGATGAAACTTCTCGTCAAGATTTTGGTGTAAAATATGGCAATTCTGTTGTTAATAATGATAAAGACAGGGGTGTAAAAATAAAAAATTTTTTAGATATTGTTGATGGACTATCTTATATTCCCGATAATATAAAAGTTTTTGAAATTGAGTCAACGGTTCAAAATCTTTTAAGTGCTCATTATGCGATGAATAATTTTTATAATGAACCAATTTTTGCTAGACAATTATTTAGACTTATTAACAATTCTTCTATTCCGAAACAAGCAAGCAGAATGGTTGTTCTTGGAGCGGTGAAGGTTTTTTTGACTAATGGCTATGGTGTAGCTAATAGTGCTGAGCCTTATTATATCGATATAATTAAAAATTTTGATCAAAGAGAGTCTTTGTTGGCTCTTATGTCTTTTACTGATGAGCAGGTTGCCAGTAAGCTACAGTTTAATCTTTGTCAGGAAAAATTTCAAGAATTATTAATTTTAATCAAGGGGAAATTATCTGCCCCCGCTATTAAAGAATTGTTTGAAGAAGTAGATAAATATTCTGGGAGGCTAGAAAAAATAAAAGATAATTCTGAAATTAAAAGAAAGTTTGAGAATATAAAAATCATATTAAAATAATTATTATTTTTTTTAAATATAATAAATTTGATTAACTATAATATTGAAATATTTTATGACAAAAAACAATAAACAAAAAAATATTCATGCTGATTGGCAATTCTTTAGTATTGGAAATGTTTTAGATTATGAACAGCCAACGCCTTTTATAGTCGAATCAACAAAGTATAAAAAAATAGGAACTCCAGTTTTAACTGCGGGCAAAACTTTTATTTTGGGCCACACAGATGAAAAAAATGGTGTTTATCAGAATCTGCCAGTGATAATTTTTGATGATTTCACTACGGCTATAAAGTATGTTGATTTTCCATTTAAGGTTAAATCATCAGCGATGAAAATCTTAAAAAATAAGCCGGGGAAAAGTAATATAAAATTTATTTTTGGCTGGATGCAAACTCATAAATTTATTGTTGGCGAACATAAAAGAAATTATTTGTCAGAGTATCAGTATTTAGATATTCTTTTACCGCCGATAGAAGAACAAAACAAAATCGTCCAGACCCTTGAGGTTTGGGATAATTACCTCGAAAAACTAAACAAAAAAATAGAACTAAAAAAACAAATCAAAAAAGGGCTGTCAAATTTCTTTTTGTATAAAAGAAAGGACGTTGATTATTTTTCAATTTTGGAATTGTTTTATTTGGGGCGAGGCAGGGTAATATCCAAGAATGAAATTAAAAATAATTCTGGTGAATTTCCTGTTTATTCTTCTCAAACCTCTAATGATGGAATTTTAGGTAAAATAAATACATATGATTTTGATGGTAATTATATTACTTGGACAACTGATGGAGCAAATGCTGGAAGAGTTTATTTTAGGAGTGGAAAATTTAATTGCACTAACGTTTGCGGAGTGGCTAAATTAAAAGAAAGTAAAAAAGTAAATCTTTATTATATTACTTCCTATTTAAACTATATTACTCATAAATATGTATCTTATGTTGGTAATCCTAAATTAATGAACAATGTTTTTGGTAGTATAATTGTTGGATTGCCTAGTATAGAAAAACAGAATCATATTGCCGATATTCTTAGCTCAGCTGATAGGGAGATAGAATCTTTGGAGAAAAAGAAAAAAATTATTGAGGCTCAGAAGAAATTTTTATTAAATAATTTAATTTCCGGAAAAATTAGGCATCCAGAATTTATTAAACAATAATTTATAATTCATAATTCAAATATGTCAATCGAAAAAGTTAATTTTGATGAAACCAAACAATCCCAACTCCCATTCGTAGAGTTTTTAATAAACTTAGGTTATCGTTATATTCCTATTGAGGAAATAAAAAAGGAGAGACGCGAGGATAACACACATTTTATTCTTCGTAAAACTGCCTTCCGCAAACTATCCGAAATAAATAGCTATGAAATAAAGGGGGAGACTTTCAAATTCAAAGATACTGATGTTTTTGATGTTATAAATGAATTAGAAAATTTACAATTAGAAGGACTAATTGATACTTCCAAAAAAGTTTATAGCATGATTATGCCTACTTCCGGCGGAAAAACCGTCAAAGTTTTTCATCGTGGTCGAACCGAATCCAAGAATTTTCGTTTTATTGATTTTGCCAATCCCGAAAATAATGACTTTGCTGTAACAGTAGAATTTGAAGCTATGGGTAAGGCTGGTATTAGAGCCGATATAGTTGTTTTTATAAATGGTATTCCTTTTTCTATTATTGAAAACAAAAAATCATCAGTTTCTATAGATCAAGCGCTTAGCCAACTAAATCGTAATCAAGGAATTGATTATTGTCCCAAATTATTTATTTATCCTCAATTATTAGTGGGAGCCAATAAGGATGAACTTCGTTATGGAACAACTGGTACACCTAATAAATTTTTTGTTAATTGGCGAGAAAAAGAAATGGAAGAAGAAATTATAAAGCAAAAAGCCAAGCAAATAATTTCCCAAAAAATTGACGATGAATTGTATAATCAAATTTTAAGTGATTTAAACGGATCTACTTTTGGTCATAGTCAACAATTAGACAGAGAGCCCAGCGAACAAGACAAGGCGGTGATGTTATTGTTTGAAAAAAATAGGTTATTAGATTTGAGTAAAAATTTTATCCTATATGATGCCGGAGTAAAAAAAATAATGCGCTATCAACAATATTTTGCTATTAAAAAAATGATAGATAGCATTAAGCAAGAGGAAGAGAGCTTGAAAGGACTAAAGAGAAAGGGTGGAATAGTTTGGCATACCCAAGGTTCCGGTAAATCACTTACTATGGTGATGTTTGTTAAGGCCTTGATAGAAGACCCCGAGATTTTAAATCCCCGAATTTTGGTAGTAACCGATAGACGAGATTTGGATAGACAAATAAAAACCACTTTTCAAAATAGTGGATTAAAGAAAGATACTGTTCAAGCTATTTCCGGAACACATTTGTTGAAATTAATTAAAGAGAAAGAATTAAAAGTAGTTACTACTTTGGTTCAAAAATTTGAATCAGCTGGTAAGAAAAAAACCAGCTTTGAAGATTTAGATAAAAATATTTTTGTTCTAATTGATGAGGCTCATCGCAGTCAAGGTGGAATGGCTAATTTAGAGATGAGTAAGATTATCCCTAATGCTTGTTATATTGCTTTTACTGGTACTCCCTTGCTTAAGGACGAAAAATCTCGGCAGAAGTTTGGTAATTTTATTGATAAATATACCATTGATGACGCTTTGGCTGATAATATTATTTTGCCTTTGATTTATGAAGGACGTTATGTCGGTTTAATCCAAGATAGCTCCGAAATAGATAAACAGTATGAGAGATTAACAGCGGATTTTAGTGATGAGCAAAAACGACAAGCTCAAAAAAATATTAAAAATAAAATCATTAAAGCTAACCCCAAAAGAATTGCCGAAATTGCTTATGATATTGAAAAACATTATTTAGCTAAATTTAAAGATAGCGGACTAAAGGCTCAGGTGGTAGCTCCTTCTAAGTTTTCTGCTTTGTTATTTCAAAAATATTTTAGTCAAAATGGAAAAATAAATTCAGCTATAGTTATTTCTGATGAAAATGGAATTGTTAGCGAAGACGATGAGCATAAAAAAGAAGTTGAGAGTTATTTAAAGAAAATAAAAGAAAAACACCAAAGCCTATTATCTTATGAAAAAGAAGTTATAGAAAGTTTTAAACATAACGACGATGGAGTAGAAGTTTTGATAGTAGTTGATAAATTGCTTACTGGTTTTGATGCTCCTAGAAATACAATTTTGTATCTAGCCAAAGAATTACGTGATCATAATTTACTTCAAGCTATTGCTCGAGTTAATCGTTTATATGAAAATAATATTTTGCCTAAAACAGCTGGATATATTGTTGACTATTCTGAAAATGCTCAAAATATTAAAACAGCCATGCAATTGTTTGGTAATTATGATGCTGACGATGTCAAAGGCGCTTTAATTGATTTGGATGACAAAATAGAAGAACTGCAGAAAAATTATAATATTTTGAATGATACTTTTAAAGGACTAAAAGACGATGATGAGGTTTATATCAATCATTTGGAAGAAGAACCAAAGAGAAAAGAATTTTATGATAGCTTGAATCGTTTTTTGAAAAATTTCAATGAATGCTTAGTTTTGCAAGACTTTGCTCATAAATTCAAACATTTAGATCTTTATCGGGGAGAGCTTAAAAAGTATATGGAACTTCGTAAGGCAGTAAGTCTTCGTTATGCTGATAGACTTGATTTTAGTAAATATAGACAAGCCTTGATTAAAATAATGGACGACAATATCAAAGCTGAAGAAGCCGAATTATTAACCTCTCAGATAAATATTAGCGATAGAGAACTTTTTGCTCAAGCTATTGATGGTTTGGGTTCTGATAGTTCCAAGGCCGAGGCTATCGCTGCTCAGACCCAAAAAATTATTAGCGAAAAAGCAGAAAGTGATCCCAAATTTTATCAAAAGTTTTCCCAAAAAATTGATGAAATTATAAATAATATGAGGCAGAAAAAGTTAGCCGATATTGAAGCTTTAAAACAAATGAAATTAATAGAGGATCAAGTTTTGAATAAAAAAGACGATGCTTTGCCGGAGGAGATTAGCAAAATAAGTGGGGCTGATATATTTTATAGAAACTTGAAGGATAATTTAGAAGAATTTGATTTAGATGATAAAAAATATTTGTCTTTAGTTTTAGACATCTTTGCTATTCTAAAAAAGGAAGCAATAGTTGATTGGTATCGCAATTCAGAAGTTAAAAGAATTATTGGCAATAGATTGGATGATTATATTTATGATGAATTAATTGTTAAACAAGGTTTTAAAATTTCTCCAGAAAAAAGCAGAGAAATTATTGAAAAAATAATTAAATTAGCAGAGGAAAATTATCAAATAATTTAAACTATGGAAAAACATATTTTTCAATACGGCAGTTTTTCTTATCACTATTTTATTGTTAGGCAAAATAGAAAAACTATTAGTTTAAGTGTTCAACCTAGCTTGAGCATAATTTTGAAGTGCCCAAAAGATTTTTCTCAAGAAAAGATAGAAAAGTTTTTGAAGAAAAAGTGGTCATGGCTAGAAAAACAGATTAAATATTTTAAGAAATTTAAAAGTAATTTAGCAAAAAAAGAGTATATTTCAGGGGAAAGTTTTTTATATTTAGGGCGACAGTATAAGTTATTAGTAGAAAAATCTTCAGAAAATAAGGTAATTTTGAAATATGGTCAAATTTTATTACACACAACAAGTGGTGTGCGTAATAAATCCAAAAACAAAGAAATTTTGGAGAAATGGTATTTAGATAGAGCTAATATTGTTTTTAATGAACAATACAAGAAAGTTTTGAGAAATTTTGCTTATAATTTTGAACCTAAGCTAATTACCAGAAAAATGAATAAAAGGTGGGGAAGTTTTTTAAGTGATAAAAAGATAATATTAAACCCTAAGTTGATTCAAGCCTCTAAGGAGTGCATTGATTATGTTATTAGCCATGAGTTATGCCATATGAAACACAAAGATCATGGTGCCAGGTTTTATAATTTGTTAAAAAGTAAGGTTGGGAATTGGGAAGAGGTGAAGGAGAAATTGGAATTGAGATTTGTGTGATGTATGTTTTTAAATTATAATTATGAATAATACTGATAACAAACTAAATAGAAAATTTATTGTTTGGAGTATATTGATTGGTGCTGTTTTTGGTTTTTTAATAAATATCTTGGCGAACTTTTTTTATGATATTTTGATTATTGAAATTTATTCTTTTGAAAAAGTAAATCTTCTAAATATTTTAATTTGTTGCTTTTCTTTAATAGCACTTATTGGTTATTTGTGGTTTTTTGTTTATGATTATCCTAATTCTCCAGAATTAACAGAAAAATATTTTAAGAGATTTTGGAATTATTTTACTAAAATTTTTTGGCCGGGTAGAATTTTGGGTATTATTTTTGCTTTGTATATATTGCTTATTTCTGTTTTGTTGCTAGTGGTTGTTTTTATTTCTTTTTCAAAAGTTTTTGGATATTTTTACGCTTCAATTATTTTCTTAGTTATTTTTATTTTAGTAGGATTAAAAAAAATTAAAAAATAAATATTTATCAATAATTAAAAATATGGATCATATAAAATTTGCCAGAAACTTAGTCAAAGGAAAGATTGCCGAAACAATCTTTGCTCAGATGCTTAGAGAGACAAAGGACTTTACAGTTTTAGAGTTTGGTTATGAAAAGATTATTCCGGAATTAGTTCAACAAGATTATAAGGGTAACAGTGAAATGATAGAAACATTAAGGACGGCACCCGACTTCGCTGTTATCAATAGAAAGACAAAAGAGGTGAGATTAATTGAGGTTAAGTACATGTATACTCTGAATTTTGAATATATTTTGAAGTATGCGCAAAGAATGAGTCAGTCATGGAACCCTTCTTATCTTTTTATTGCTACGCTTGATGGATTTTATTTTGATGAAATAAGCGATATTATAAAAAATAAAGGTAAAATTAGTTTATTGAAACATCCTCAAATAAAAGAAGATCTTCAAAAGAAATATTTGCAAATATTAGTGGATTTTGAGAAAAATAATTAAAAAATCTTATGTCATTAATTTATCAAACAGAAAATTTTATAGTTGAGGCTTATAAAAAACCTCACGTCGATAGAGATGATGGTGGTCATATTGTGATATATCCCAAGGAAAGGCTAGTAAACAGGTAATCTTTAAAGCCTAAATTAGCCATAGAATTAATGAGATTGACAATGATAGTCGGCGAGGCAATGACTAAAGTTATGAATGAAAGGGGCGTGGATATTGGTAGAATTAACTATCAAGACAATGGAAATTGGAGTGTTTTTAAACCAGAAGGACCTTATTTGCATGTGCATTTATATGGAAGGGCTAAAAGTGCCAAAGTTCATAAATATGGCCAGGCTTGTTATTTTCCTCATGTTAATGATAAACCTGAGTATTACGAAAATTTTAAGCCATTAAACGAGGGAGATGTAGAAGAAATTAAAAAAGAAATTGAGTTATTGTTTCAAAGTCAAAAGTATACTGATAAAGAGTGGTTTTCACAATAGATATTTCTTAAGTTATTGTAAAAACACCCCGCGGGGTGTTTTTATTTTTACCTAGAATTTACCTGAAATTCACGAGTCCGATGTTATAATTATGATGCTATAAAATTTTTTTCAAACAAAAAACCCGCGCGTGTATCTCGTAAAACGAGACAGGGAGGCAACGGGTGTTACTGTCTATATTATATATTATTTTTAATCTAAAGTCAACAGTATTTCTAATTATAAAAAATGCTAAAATACGAAAAAAATTTTTAAATATTTCTGAGCAAGTTGAACTCTTAAAGAGAAGGGGTTTGTTTTTTGAAGATGAAAATAGATTAAGATTTTATTTGAAGCATATAAATTATTATCATCTTTCAGCTTATTTTAAAACATTTCAAAATAACTATGAAAATTTTAAGAGCGACACTAGTTTTGAAGACATTCTTGATTTGTATAATTTTGATAAAAAATTAAGATTACTCCTTTTAGATATTTTGGAAAGGATAGAGATATCTTTTAAGTCTGTTTTATCTCATGACATAACTAAGTATAGAGATGATTTATATTGGTATTTACCAGAAAAAAATAATTATGGAGAAATCTTTGAAAAAATAGAAAAGATTATAGAAAGTTTAAAAAATAGCAAGGAGATTTATATTAAACACTTTTTCGAAAAATATAGAGAAGAAAAAAATATTCCTGCTTGGATTTTTTTTGAAGGATTAACTTTTGGCGAATGTAGTTTAATAGCTAGAAATTTGGATGATTCAAATAAGAAAACAATAGCTAGTTTTTATAAATTGCCAAAAAGAACCTGTATTCAGATGTTACACCATCTATCAATTCTGAGAAATTTATGCGCTCATCATTCTTGGGTTTGGAATAGATCTTTTACTTTTAGAACTTCTTTATACAGGAAATATCAAGAAGAGTTTAGTGATATTGGAGATGATTCTCTTTATATGTTGTTAATATCTATACAAATATTTATTAAGAAAATTAGTCCTAACTCTGATTGGCTTGATAATTTAGAAAAATTAATAGATGATTATAATATAGAAATACATAGAATGGGCTTTCCGAAAGATTGGAAGCAAAGATTAGAACCTATAAGTAATTAATTATTTTTTCTGTATTATATTTTTGTTTTTTGGCTATTTCTATGATATTATTTTAGTATAATTATAAATAATAATTAATATAAAAAATATGAAAATAGCTATAATATCAGATATTCATGATAATTTTTACAATTTGATTTTAGTATTAAAGAAAATCAAAGAAGATAAAGACATAAATAAAATTATTTTCTTAGGTGATTTTATAAATAATGGTATAGCCAAAATATTGGCCGGGTTAGATATTCCTGTCCATGCCGTTTGGGGAAATAATGATGGAGATAAGAGTACGCTCACTAGAACATCCTTGGGTTCTCAAAGTAATATGACCATAGCTGATAATGTTTATGATTTTTTAGAAATTGATAATCGAAAAATATTTATAACTCATTATCCTGATTTAGCGAAGCCGATGGCTAAGTCAGGTGAGTTTGATGCCATTTTTTATGGACATAATCATATAAAAAACAAGGAAAGAATTGGTGATTGTTTAGTTGTTAATCCAGGGGAAGTATCCGGACATAAAAATAGTCAAATTTCTTTTGCTATTTATGATACAGAAAAAAATGATGCTGATATTATAGATTTGGAGGGTGGGATATTTGTTAAAAATAAAGAAGTTGAAGAATATTTAGATGAATTAGGTTTTGAGTTTTCTAAAAGTAAGGGACATCAATATTAGTATTGCGGAATTTTATTTATAAAAGATATCCCAGTTTTAACACAACCTACGACCTCGCTCTCTTGACAAAATTATAGCTATATGCTATAATTTCTTGTTATTAGTTCTTTTATAATAGTTTTTATTTTTTCATTTTTTAACCAAAAAAGGAGGATTGATCATGAATGACTATCGTCGAGAAGTTCGAGAAATTGGCAAAGAAGTGCCTTTTACTCTCTGGACATTTTTCAAATGGGCATTGGGTATCATTGTCGTTGTTGCTGTTTTGGTTTTTCTCGCACAAATGTTGGGTATTATATCCATTAATATTGAGCGCGAAAAGGTTCAGCGCAGCCAACCTTATGTTGAAACTAAGGCCACTCTATTATTAAAGCTTCACAGCGATTGGACGCAGCTAGAGGCAGAAGTTGTTCAATTAAGAGCAGATGATTCTGACGGCAATTTTGAGATTATTGTGGCTAAAAAAGCCCAACAAAAAAGCATCATAAAAAGGATGCAGGAAGAAGTCACTAGGATTCCGGAAGAAAAAATACCATCAAGCATTAAAGAGTTTTTAGATTCAAAGAAATTCAGTTATTAACCTTAAAACAATCAAAAAGATGAAAAAAAACATTTTTTTTGTATCACTTCTTGTGTTTTTTGCGACTTTATTTTTAACTAGTTGTGAGTTAGGAGAAAAAGCAGACAAAAAAGAAAGTAAAATTGTTGAACAACAACAATCTCACTATGCCAAGGTTCAGCCTGTGCCTAGCTATGACTATAGCATTCCAAGGGACATAGTAATTCAAATCTACAATGTTGTTACTCAAGAGGCTCGTAGTACCTACACCGTGATAGAAAGTGTTACTGGTGAAACTAAATTTTATGGTCCTTCGCTTGGTTATGGGATTCCCGCTGATATGAGTTTAACAAATCCTTTGCAGAAGGCCTCTCCTGGCAGCGTTCATGATGGGGCTGTTATAGAGCAAGCGGAGCCAAATGGTCTATTTAGCTCGAAAAATACCGACGGGACTTGGATTCTTTTTGTTGATATTAATGGCGATATTACTCCGGTATACACAGAGCATAAAGTTACCACCTTTCCTTTTGCCGTAAAAAAAACTGCCAATGGCTGGGAGAGAGCTGATCAAAAAAAACCTTCTATGACAATAAAAATGCAAAAACAAAATTAGTATTTTATAGAACAAGCCCCTCTAATACATAAAGTAAAAGAGGGGTTTTTATTTTATAAAAATCTTGACATTTCTTTTTATGATTTGTAACTATATTCTAGTTATTTTCTTATTTTCATGTTAATATTTCTATATAATTTTTGTTTATTATATTATGAAAATTCTAATTGCCACCCACAACCCCGGAAAACTAAAACGCTATCAAAATCTTTTTGCTGGTTTTACTGATTTAGAATTAATAAGTCTAAGAGATTTAAATATTACTATTAAAATTGATGAACCTCACAATAGCCCTGAGGAAAATTCTGTTTTTAAAGCTAAAGAATATAGTAAAATTAGTCTTTTGCCAACCATAGCAGTTGATGAGGCCCTTACCACTAACTTTCTTCCCAAAAACGAACAACCAGGAGTTTTTGTTCGTCGTTTTAACAAAGAAAAAAGAGAGCTAAGTGACTTAGAGGTGATAGAAACTTGGAAAAAAATTTCTCAACTTTATCCAGGGGAAAATCGTCGTTTTATTTGGGATTTTAGAATGTCTTATTTTGATATTCATTCCAATCTTTTAAAAACGACCAAGGCTGTTCAAAATGATTTTTTAGCTGCTAAATTTTCCGATAAAATAAATCCTGGATACCCCATGTCTTCTTTTCTTGTTCCTGAAGGTTATAGCAAGCCTTATGTTGAGCTTGACTCTCAAGAGTTGTTAAAAATAGATAAGAAAAATTTGGAACCTTTTTCACTTCTTTTAAAATCAATTTTATAATAATAAAATTGAAGATTTTTTTATTTTTTGCGTATTAATAACAGAAACTATATCTTATATTTTTTTTAACCAAGATAATTAAACTTATAAATTTTCAATTTGAATGGATGTTTTAGATGATAAAAATAATTTAAGTGATGAACAATTAGTTGTTTTGAGCTTAGAAAATCATTTGGCTTTTTCAGTCCTTGTTGATCGCTACAAGGATAAGCTTTTAAATTTTATTCGTAAAATGTCGAATTTAGCTGTTGAAGATGCTCAAGATGTTTTGCAGGATGTCTTTTTAAAAGTATATTTAAATTTAAATAGTTTTGATGATGATTTAAAGTTTTCTTCTTGGATTTATTCTATTACTAGGAATCAGATTATTAGTAATTATCGTAAAATCAAAGTTCGACCAGAGGGTAATTCTATTAAAATTGACGAAACATTAATTGAAAGATTAGTTTCTGATTTTAATATTGAAAAAGAATTAGATCTTAAAATATTAAATCAACAAATTTTTTCAGTCTTGAATGAGTTAAAGAGTAAGTGGAAAGAGGTTTTAGTTTTAAAGTTTTTTGAAGAAAAAGATTATGAAGAGATTTCCGATATTATTAAAAAACCTTCCGGCACTGTAGCTTCAATGCTCAATAAGGCTAAAAAAGAGTTTAAAGAAAAATATCAGGAAATGTATAATTAATTTTAAATTTATGATAGAAAAAAATTTTTCAGATAAGATAATGTCTGAAATTGAAAAGAAAAAATTAAAACCAAAGCCTCGCTGGGAGTTTGTTTTTAAAAATTATTTTTTATGGATAATTGGTTTTTTTTCTTTGATTTTTGGAGCCTTATCTTTTTCTTTGATTATTTATCTTTTTAATTCTGGGGGAGAAGTTTTTTTTGATAATTTCGGAGCCTCTTTCTGGGAAGTTTTTTTAACAGTTATTCCTATTTTTTGGCTAGTATTTTTAGCCTTATTTGTTTCTCTTTTTTATTTAAATTTAAAGAAAACTAAAAAGGCTTATAAATATTCTCCTTTTTTAATAATTGCTATTGGTCTAATTGCTAGTTTGGCTTTAGGTTCTAGTTTTTATATGCTTGGTTTTAGCAAAAAATTAGACAATCTTTTAGGTAAAAATATAAATCCTTTTGTTTATGGTCATCTTATGAATCCTCAACTTGAATTTTGGTCAAATCCGGAAAATGGTCGTTTAGCTGGAATTATTTCTGAAATAGGAGATGGTCAAAAATTATTTTTAATCGATAAAGATTCTAAGGAGTGGTTGGTTTATTATGATCAAGCCGAAATTAAACCTGCTGTCAATTTGGAAAAAGGATATCCGGTTAAATTTTTTGGCGAAATATTAGAGGATAATCAATTTGGGGCTATTAGAGTTATGCCTATGCACTCTGCTAATGATTTTTTTGAGAGGCCAGGAATTAGAAGACACTTGGAAGATTCTCTTTTTAGGCCTAGAATGGAATCAAGGGGAAGGGTTTTGGAAAAATGTGCTCTTCATAAAGATTGTTTGTTCGAATAAAAAATGAAGGAATTTTTTTATCTTACGTATTAGTTTATAGGAGGCCATCCTAATTAATAATTAATTTAAAAAAATTATGAAGAAAAATTATAAGAAATTAATTTTTCCAGCTCTGGCTTTAGCAATTTTTATTCCTTTAGTTTCCATGGCTGCTAGTGATACTTTTTCTTTCCCAGAAAGAGGACAAAAAGCTGTTCAATACAAACAATCATCTTCAGAAAATTTTAATCCTTCTTTAGTTGATAGAGAAACTCGTTTAGCCGAAAGAGATGCTAGAAGATTAGCAAATAGAGCTAAAAATGCAGAAATGATGAGTATTTTAGAGTCAGGTGATTATAATGCTTGGTTAGAATTTGCTCAAAACAATGATTGCCCAATGATTTCTCAAGTAAATGAAGGTAATTTTGCTGAATTTGTTGAAGCTCACAAGGAAAGAGTTGCTAGCCGAAATAGTGAAACTAAAGAATTTAACCGAGGTGGCGGCTTTAACAGATCTAAATAATTTATTTAATTTTCTTGATTTATTATTTAAAAAAACCTGATTTAGTTCAGGTTTTTTTATTTGCTTTTATTCTGTTTTTGGAATAAAATTTAAGTATTAAAATTAATCATTATTTTTATATATGCCAAAATTAAGCAATAAACTTTATCGTAACTGGATGTTTATAGTTGGTGTTCTAGCTACTGTTGCCTATAGAGTGATTGTTGTTTTAAATCATTACAGTCCGGTTTTAGTGCAAATAGCTTGGTATGTTGGAACCATTGGTTTTGTTTGGTATTTTGCTCATCGCTTTAAAGTTGAAAATAGAAGAAATAAAACAATCACAGAACTAAAGTTAGTAGAGAAGATAAATCTTGATACTTGTTTAAGTGCTGAAGAAAAAAAATCATTAAGCTATATTCTTAAAAGTTTGCAAACTAGCTTAGCTAAGTGGAATTATATTATCATTTTTATTTTTTCGGCCTTAGCTTTGGTTTATGGTATTTATCAGGATTTTTTGATGAATTTCTTTAAATAAGTTTAGGCTAAAAAATAGTTTAAAAAATAAAAACCCGTTTGAGGGTTTTTTGGTTTTTTATAGCTTTTTTTAGAATTGGGCCTTTACTTGACAAAAATATATTATGGGTATATACTCATAATAGACAACTTAGTCGAATTGTCTCTTTATAAAAAATAATTTTAAAATTATGCCAAGATTAGATGGAACTGGTCCAACTGGCCAAGGAAAAATGACAGGAAGAGGAATGGGTAAATGTGAAGGCGCTTCTGATAGGCAAGGAGACGGACGTGGAATGGGTAGAGGTTTCGGTGGTGGTTGTGGTCGAAGAAGAGGGATGGGCAGAGGAAGATGTTTCGACAATGACACCAATACTCAAGTCAGCGACCAAAAGTAAAAAGAAGGCTTGAGATCCGGTCTCTCTGTTAAACAGGGAGACCGAGAGGCCTTCTTTTTTAAAATTATAACAAATTTATTTAAAATATCAATTATGCCTAGACCAAAACTATGTCGTCGAGTTAGATTCGACCCCCATATTACTTATTTTAAACCTCAGGGAATTTCTCTGAGGGAACTTAAAGTAGTTGAATTAAGTTTGGAAGAAATTGAGGCTTATCGTTTGAGGCACATTGAGGGTTTAGATCAAAAAGATTCTGCTTCTAAAATGGCCACTTCGACAGCTACTTATCAAAGAATACTTTATTCAGCTTCAGAGAAAATTGCTGATGCCTTAATTAATGGTAAAGCTATTAAGATTAATAAATAGCTATATTTTAATGCTTATTTCTTTATTGTTTAGCACTCTTGACATAAGAGTGCTAATTTTATATAATTGTTTTGTAAATAAAAAATATGACAATTAGTGAAAGAAAAAAAAGTATTTTGTTAGCCATTATTAAAGAATATATTAAGAACGTTCAAGCGGTTAGTTCTGGTATGTTAGTTGAAAGATGTAAGTTGGATGTTTCTTCGGCTACGGTTAGAAATGAAATGGCTGAGTTAGAAGAGGAGGGTTATATATTTCAACCCCATACTTCTGCTGGTCGAATTCCAACTGAATTAGCTTATAGATTGTTTGTTGATGAGCATGTTCTTTCTAAGAAAAAAAAGATTGATGATAAATACAAAAAAGTTTTAGATGAGACTTTTGACTATAATCAGGAATCTTTTAAAAAGGTAGCTAAAAAATTAGCCGATATTTCTGGTAATGCTATTTTCTGGGCTTTTCACAAAAATGATCTTTATTATACTGGAATATCAAATTTGTTTATTCAGCCGGAATTTAAACAGTCTAATGTGGTTTGTGATGTTTCTATTGTTATTGATCGAATGGAAGAAATAATTGCTGATATTTTTGATAAATTAAAAATTGGAGAAAATATTTTTATTGGTAGTGAAAATCCCTTTGGTCAATTTTTGAGTTCTTTGGTTTTGAAATATGAACAAAAAAAACAAAGTGGTGTTATTGGAATTATGGGACCACTTAGAATGGATTATGAGAAAAATTTAGATTTGATTAATTATTTAAAAAGTAAGTTTCAATAGTTTTTATGAGTGAAGATTTAAAAAAAGATTTTGATCAAGAAAATGAGTTAGTAGAAGAAAAATTATCAGAAAATTCATCCCAGGAAAAAGATGAACAAAAAAATGATGATTTGAATGATTCTCAAGACGATTCTCAAGACGATTCGTTAATTGATTTACAGAAAAAAAATGATGAATTAGAAAGTAAATACAAAAGAGCTTTGGCTGATTATCAGAATTTACTTAGGAATTCAGCCGAAGAGAAGAAAGAGCTGTTAAAATATTCTTTAGAAGGGTTTTTACTAGAGATTTTACCAATTTATGATAATTTAAATACTTCTATTCATGCTTTAGACGAAGATCAAAGTAAAAATCCTTGGGTAGAGGGTGTAAAGTATACTATTAAGCAATTTGATGATTTTTTCTCCAGAAATGGAATTGAGAAAATAAAAACTGTTGGAGAAAAATTTGATTATAACAGTATGGAGGCAGTTGAAGGTGAAGGGGATTACGTTGTTAAGGAGCTTCGACCTGGGTATAAGTTAAAAGATAAAATTATAATTCCAGCTAGAATTGTGGCTGGCAGTAAAAATAAAAATTAAATTTTTTCTTTTTTCATCTATAGTGAAAAACTATTTTGAAAAAAGAATTTAAAATATATGTCTCTTATAAAATGGAGTCCTTTTTTAAGCGACAATTATTTTGATGAGATGGATAAAGTTTTTAGTGAGTTTTCACCATCAACTCGTTCCGTTTCTGGATTTATTCCAGCGGTTGATATGTATGAAGATAATGACAATGTTATTGTTGAGACTCAATTAGCTGGTATTGACCCCGAGAAAGTAGATATTTCTATTGAGAACGACATCTTGTCGATTAAAGGTGAGGCTGAAAAGAAAACTGAAGTTGATGAAAAGAATTATTATCGCAAAGAAATTCGTCGCGGTAGTTTTTATCGTTCAGTTCCACTTCCTACTAGGGTTTGTGGAGATGAGGCTTCGGCTGTAGCTGAAGGTGGAATTTTAAAGATTAGCATTCCCAAAGCGCCAGAAGCTAAGCCAAAGTCAATTAAAATTAAAACAGTTAAAAAATAAATTGAAGTTCTTAAGATTTCCAGGAATAAATCCTGGAAATTATAAGGGTTTTAATGAATCCGTAAAATAATTAATTAAATTTTTCAGTTGGTTTTTATTAATTATCAACTGATATATATCAAATTATGTCAAAAGTATTAGGAATTGACTTGGGAACAACCAATTCAGCTATGGCTATTATTGAAGGTGGCCAAGCTAAAATTTTAGAAAATGTTGAGGGGAATAGAACTACACCTTCAGTGGTGGCTATTTCTAAGAGTGGAGAAAGATTAGTTGGTCAATCAGCTAAAAGGCAGGCCGTAACTAATCCTAAAAATACTATTTACGCCGTTAAACGTTTGATTGGTAGAAAATATAGTGACGCTGATGTTAAGCGTGATCTTGAGCTTGTGCCTTATGAAATAACTCAGGCCGGTGAAGGAGTTAAAGTTAAAATGAATGATAAGGATTATACTCCTCAAGAAGTTTCAGCTATGATTTTATCTAAATTAAAAGCTGATGCTGAAGCTAAAATTGGAGAAAAAATAACTGAAGCTGTTATCACTGTTCCAGCTTATTTTGATGATGCTCAAAGACAGGCTACTAAGGATGCTGGTAAAATAGCTGGCTTAGATGTTAAGAGAATTATTAACGAACCTACTGCCGCTGCTTTGGCTTATGGTTTTGATAAGAAAAAAGGTCAACAAGCCGTAGTTTATGATTTAGGTGGTGGAACTTTTGATGTTTCAATTCTAGATATTGTCTCTGATGGGGAATTATCAGTTGAAGTAAAATCAACTAACGGTGATACTCATTTAGGTGGAGAAGATTTTGATCAAAGAATTATTGATCATATTATTGCTGAGTTTAAAAAAGATCAGGGAATTGATTTATCAAAGGATTCTTTGGCTTTGCAAAGAATTAAAGAATCAGCTGAAAAAGCTAAAATTGAATTATCTACTTCTATTGAGACTGAAATTAATCAACCTTTTATTACTACTGATGAAAACGGTCCAAAACATTTAGTTATGAAGTTAACTAGATCAAAATTGGAAGAATTAGTAATGGATTTAGTGGATAGAACTTTGGAGCCATGTAAAAAAGCTTTAGATGATGCTGGTTTGAAATTAGGCGACATTGAAGAAGTTATTATGGTTGGAGGCATGACTCGTATGCCTTTAGTTCAGAAAAAAGTAAAAGAATTTTTTGGTAAAGAGCCTAATTTGAGTGTTAATCCTGATGAGGTAGTAGCCGTTGGGGCTGCTGTTCAAGCTGGTGTCTTGCAAGGAGATGTTAAAGATGTTTTACTTTTAGATGTTACTCCTTTAACCTTAGGTATTGAAACCATGGGCGGAGTTGCCACTCCTTTGATTGAAAGAAATACAACTATTCCTACTTCTAAATCGCAGATTTTTTCAACTGCTGCTGATAATCAACCTAGCGTAGAAATCCATGTAGTTCAAGGAGAGAGACCAATGGCAGCTGATAACAAAACATTAGGTAGATTTATTTTAGATGGAATTCCACCAGCACCTCGTGGAGTTCCACAAGTTGAAGTTACTTTCGATTTGGATGCTAATGGTATTTTAAATGTATTAGCCAAGGACAAAGCAACTAACAAAGAGCAGAAAATAACTATTACAGCTTCTTCTGGCTTGAGTAAAGAAGAAATTGAAAAGATGAAAAATGAAGCTGAAATTCATGCTGATGAAGACAAAAAGAAAAAAGACAATATTGAAATTAAGAATCAAGCTGAGGCTGTTGTTTTTACAACTGAAAAATTATTAAAAGAGTCTGGTGAAAAAATGAAAGAAGAAGATAAAAAAGAATTAGAGGCTAAGTTGGATGAGTTGAAAAAAATAAAAGATGGAGAAGACTATGAAGATATGAAAAAGAAAATGGAGGAATTAAATACTATTGCTCAAAAAATTGGATCAGCTATGTACCAACAAAATCAATCAGCTCCTGGAGCTGAAGCAAACTCTGGAGAAAATCCAGCTGGTTCTGCTGAAGAGAAAAAAGATGATGTAGTTGAAGGTGAGGTAGAAGATAAGAAATAATTTATTCTATAAATTTGTTTTTAGGCCGTTCTAGTTTTGGATTAGAACGGCTATAAAAATAAATTTATTTTTAATTTTTATGGCAGGTAAGGATTATTATAGTGCTTTAGGTGTTTCGAAGACAGCTAGTCAAGCTGAAATCAAAAATGCTTTTAGAAAATTAGCTCATAAACATCATCCTGACAAGGGTGGTGATGCTAACAAATTTAAAGAAATAAATGAAGCCTATCAAATTTTAGGCAATGAGCAGAAAAGAAAACAATATGATCAATTTGGCTCTTCAGCTTTTTCTGGTGGTGGAGGTCCAGGTGGTTTTGATTTTTCTGGTTTTCAAGGAGGTAATTTCTCTGGCTCAGGTATAGATTTTGAAGATTTGGGTGATATTTTTGGTGGATTTGGTGATATGTTCGGCTTCTCAGGGCGTTCTTCTGGTCGTGCTCAAAGTAAAAGGGGAGCTGACATGGAAGCTATTTTAAGTATTGATTTTTTAGAAGCAGCTTTCGGTGCTACTAAAGAAATATTAATTGATAAGAATATTAAATGTGAGAAATGTAATGGTAATGGAGCTGAGCCAGGAACTAAAATAGAAACTTGTAAAACTTGCGGTGGTCGAGGAAAAATTTTGAAAAATCAAAGAACTATTTTTGGCGCAATGCAAGTAGAAGCTATTTGCCCTGATTGTCAGGGAGAAGGTCAAAGCTATGCTCACAAATGTTCAAAATGTTCGGGCACAGGAATACATAAGGGACAGGAAAAATTAAAAGTTAAAATTCCGGCTGGCATAGACAATGGTGAAGCAATTAGATTGTCTGGCAGGGGAAATGCTGGGTTAAAAGGATCTCCGAGTGGTGATTTGATTTTAATTATCAAGATTAAACCATCTGATGATTTTAAGAGAGATTCTTATGATATTTATACTAAAAAATCTATTAGTATCAAGCAGGCTATTTTAGGTGATAAAATTGATATTAAAACTATTCACGGAGATGTTGTTTTAAAAATACCAGAGGGTACTCAATCGGGCACAACCTTTAAAATTAAAGGCAAGGGGATTGAAAAGTTAAGAGGTTCTGGCCTTGGTGATCATTTCGTTGAAATATTAGTAAATATTCCCAAGGGACTTCCTCGCAAGGATCGAAAAACTTTAGAAGAATTAGATATTTAATTTATGTATATTGATACTCATTGTCACTTAAATTTTAAAGATTTCAAGGATGATTATAGACAAGTAGCTGAAAGGGCTTTGTCTAATCAAGTTGAGATGGTTGTGGTTGGTTCGGAGTTAAAAACTTCGAATCGATCTGTTTCTTTGTCTAAAGAATTTGAACAAGGTGTTTATAGTGCTGTCGGTCTTCATCCTATACATTTGCAGGACATTTTAGCTAAAAATGATAATGAAAATGGTAAATATGAATTTAGAAGTAAAAAAGAGGAGTATCAAGAAGAGCCTTATTTAAAATTAGTTAAGTCTAGTAATAAGGTAGTAGCTATTGGTGAAATTGGTCTTGATTATTATCATATTGATGCTAATTCTGAGCAGGAAGTTAAAAGCGTTAAAAATTTGCAACAGGAAGTTTTTTATAAACAATTAGAATTGGCCAAAAAAGTTGAACTGCCAGTTATTATTCATTGTCGTGATGCTCATGATGATTTATTTCCTATTTTAAAAGACTTTTATTCTAAAAATAGTTTTCGAAAAGAGTGGGGCGTTATTCATTGTTTTTCTGGTGATTTAGAATTAGCTAAAAAATATTGGGATATGGGACTGCTTACTTCTTTTACCGGACTTATAACTTTTGTTAAACAGTGGGATCTTTTAATTGAAAAAGCCCCTATTGATAAAATAATGATTGAAACCGACTCTCCCTATCTATCTCCGATTCCTTATAGAGGACAAAGAAATGAACCTTTGTATGTAAAAGAGGTCGCCAAAAGAATAGCTGAAATAAGAAAGCAGGATATAGATTTAGTGGAAAAAAATATTTTTGAGACTTCTAAAAAATTTTTTAATATTTAATTGGAAACATTTTTTCTTTGTTTTTAGCGAGTACTTTTTGCTCGCTATTTGTTTATTTTTCTTTTTTATTGTATAATAAGGGTAGAGATAAAGTAAACTAATTGCCTTTAAATTGGGCTCAAAAATATGAAAAAATTCTTTTTATTTATTTTTTTAATTTCAGGCTTGGTTTTGTTTTCAGCTTGCTCTCTAAGTAAAAACAAAGTTGATAAAGTTAGTCATGAAGCTAATGCTAAAAATATCTGTGATTACCTTTGTGTCTCTGCATCTAAAAGCTGTTTAGAGCTATCTTCTAATTTGTGTTCTAAGCTTTGTGATAGTTGGGATGATAGTCAAAAGGATTGTGTTCGAGCAGCTACTAACTGTGATGATTTATATAATAAATGTCAAATTGGAAAAGATTTTGTTTTTAAGCCAAAACTAGATAGTCCTTGCTCTTTAGCTTGCAAGAATTATGTTGGAAAATGTGATATTCAGTCTAAGCAGACTAAAGATGTTAACGATCAAAATGTTTTTGATGAGTGTTTATTGCAATGTGAAAATTGGACATCTAAACAAGTGGAATGCGTAAAAAACGCTGAGCTTTGTTCAGGCATAATGATTGAGTGCGGATCTTAATTTGATTTTAAATATAAATTTATGAAGAAAAAAATTCTTCTTTTATTTCTTTTGTTGATGGTTATTGTTTTTGCCATCTTTTTTTATTTTATAAGTAGGAATAAAAATAAAACTATTAAAATAGTGGCAGTGGCTACTATGCGTGGAATTAGTGCTGGAGTTGAAACTGTTAATGGGATGAAAATTGCTTTAAAAGAGAACAATAATCTTGGTAAAGATTACAAAGAAAGCAATTATTTTACCGGTGATTATACAATTGAACTAGAGGTTATGGATAATGGTGATGAAAATGGTTTGTGGCGTGATTATTTAGAGAAAGAAATAGTTGAAAGAGCTGTTGCTGACAAGGATGTTCTTGTTTATTTAGGGCCAATAGATAGCGGAGCTTCTAAAATTAGCATACCTGTAACCAATAAGGCGGGTTTGGCTCAAATTAGTTCTATAAATACTTGGCCAGGATTAACTCAGCCTGGTTTTGCTATTGGAGAGCCAGGAATATTTTATCCAACTGGGGTTCGTAATTATTTTAGAGTTTGCCCAACTGATTCTTTACAAGGTGTTTATGGGGCTGTTTGGGCTAAAGAAATGGGTTTCGAAAATATTTTAATTTTTGATGATGGTGAGTCTTATGGTCGAGGCTTGGCTGGTATTTTTAAACAAAAAGCGACAAATTTGGGGCTAAATATTTTAGCTCATAATTCTTTTAATAGGGAAGATGATTTATTGTTAACTGAAATTGCTCTAGTTCAAGAACTGAAACCCGATTTAGTTTATTTTTCAGGGACTACTTCTATTGGCTTGATATCTTTAATCAATAGTATTTCCGATCTTAATATGGGGATTAAATTTATGGGCGTTGATGGAATCATGGATCAGGCTTTGATTGATCAAACTGGTCGTAATTCTGAAGGCCTCATGCTTACCTCCGTTGGTTTACCGATAGAGAAGATTGACAATGATAAAGCTAGGCAGTTTTATAAAAATTACTATGATGAATATGGCGAGTATCCAACTATTTATTCTGGTTTTGGTTATGAGGCTATGTCAGCTGCTTTGATGGCTATTAATCGTATTGACTCTCCAGATAGAAAAAAAGTAATAGACGAACTTTCTTCTTTGGATAATTTTTCTGGTCTTTTTGGTCAGTGGGGCTTTGACTCTAATGGAGATACTAGTCTGTCTTTGATTAGTGCTAATGTGGTTAAGGAGGGAAAATTTGTTTTTGAAAAATTGTTAAAATAATAAATGAGAAGGAAAGCTGATAAAAATATTAGATTTTTAAAAAGGAAGGAGATAAAATTTCTTTTCCCTTATTTTTTATTTTCTTTGTTTATTTTTGTTTTGTTTTTTTCTTTTGTTTTTTATAGTTACAATGAACAAATATCGTTTGTAGAAAAAAGCCAAGAGGAATTAGGACTTCGAGTAAGTGGAGAAATCAATTCTTTTATTATTAGGGTTTTTGATGACTTGGAGATTTTAAGTAAAGGCTTAGCTTGCTTTGAATGCGAGGATAGGAACAAAGAAATGATTGAATCTTTGTTTGATGTAAATCCTTACATTTATAGTGTTTGTGTTTTTGCCGAAGAAAGTAATGATAAGATTTTTTCTTTAAATCGTTATTCTTCTGATAGCTTTAGTGCATCCGAACAAACTTTTAATGATTTGTTGAGTGTTCAAAAAGATTATTATCTTAGTTCGGTTAATATTTCTGATTATGGTCTTCCTTTTATTTTGGTTTCCATTCCTGTTTTTGATAATAACGAGAAGAAAGTAGCCACTTTGGTTTCTCAAGTAGATTTAACCGCTCTCTGGGATATTGTTTCTAAAAGTTCTTTTCAAGATAGTGGCTATGTTTATTTGTTAGATGATAGTGCTCGTTTAATTTCTTATAAGGATATTTCTGTTGTAATGAACGAGAGCAATTTGGGTGACGTTGAGATTGTTAGGGACTTTCTGGAGCACAAGCATTCCTTTGCTTTTTATTCATCTTATTTTACTAATAAGGTTTTTGGTTCTTGGTCCTATATTGAAACAACTGCTTGGGGATTATTTGTAGAGCTTCCAGTGCGAGAATTTGTTTTTGATTTCTTGCCTTTTATAGTTTTTAGTATTTTTGTTTTTATTCTTTTGTTGATATTTATTTTTAAAATACTTTCTTTAATGTATAAACTGGAGAGGGCCAATATTAGAATAAGCGAGAGTGAGAAAAAGTTTAGAAGTTATATAGACGAAGCTCCTGATGGTATTATGGTTATCGATTATAGTGGTAAGATAATAGAGTTTAATAATGCTTTAGTTAAAACTACTATGTATTCTCAAGCTAAATTAAGGAATTTTAAAATTTATGATTTAATATGTGAAGATAGTCATGATTTAATTAAGAATCATATTAATAAAGTTATTAAAAGGGGGAGTGATGAAATTGATGTTTTGCATAAAAGAGCCGACCTTAAAAATGTTTGTAGTTATTATTTTAATCTTAGCAGTGTTAGATTGTCCGATCAATTTATCTTAGTTTTTGCTAAGGACGTAACTAGAGAAAGGGAGGTTGATAAAGCTAAAACTGAGTTCGTTTCTTTGGCTTCTCATCAACTTAGAACACCTTTATCGGCTATAAATTGGTATTCAGAGATGTTGTTGGCTGGTGACGGAGGAAAGCTCAGTGAAAATCAAAAGAAGTTTGCTCAAGAAATATTTGACAGTAATAAGAGAATGGTTGAGTTGGTTAATTCTTTGCTCAATGTTTCTCGCCTAGAAACTGGTACTTTTATGATTGATCCTGAACCAACTAATTTTATTGCTGTCATGGAAGATGTTTTAAAGGAACAAGCGGTGACTATTATTGAAAAAAATATAAATATTGAAAAAACTTACGATAAAAAAATAGACAATCTAAATTATGATCCTAAACTTTTAAGAATAGTCTTTCAGAATTTGGTTTCTAATGCTGTTAAATATAGCCCTCCAGATAGCACGGTTTCACTTAAAATAAAAATTAATCAAAAAAAGAAAGGTGTTGATATTGAGGTAAGGGACGAGGGTTATGGCATACAAAGTGATCAGCAAAACCAAATATTTCAGAAGCTTTTTCGAGCTGATAATATTAAAAAAAGGAATACTGAGGGTACTGGCTTAGGTCTTTATATTGTAAAAGCAATTATTAGTAGTTTTGGTGGTGTTATTAGTTTTAAATCTAAAGAAAACAAGGGTACAACTTTTTATATATCTCTACCTTTAAAAGGGGTTGTTAAAAAGGAGGGAAATAAGTCCTTGTCTTAATAATAATTTTTTTAAAAATGGAAAAAAATAAAAAAATTTTAATAGTTGAAGATGAAAGACCTTTGGCTGATGCTATTAAATTAAAGTTAGAGATTAATAATTTTATTGTTTTTGTGGCTAAATCTGTTACTGAAGCTTTCCAAATTATTAATGATAATAAAATTGATTTTATTTGGCTTGATCATTATTTGCCAGGAGAGGAGAGTGGTCTTGATTTTGTAATTAAAATAAGATCCTCTAAATCTGTTAATAAGAACATCCCTATTTTTGTGGTTTCCAATACAGCCGGTAATGATAAGATAAAATCTTATATAAATTTTGGAATTAATAAATATTATGTTAAATCTGATTATAGTTTAGAGGATATAATTTCTGATTTGAAAGCAGTTTTAAAGTAATTAACCGTGAGCTAATACCAAGCCCCAAATTTCTGAGGCTTGGTATTTTTTTATAACTTTGCTTATTTCTTCTAGAGTCGAACCGCTAGTGCTAACATCATCTACGATTATTATTTTTTTCCCTTTTATTTCTCTTTGTGCCATTTCTTCGTTTAAGAAGGAAAAACATTTTTTGAGATTAGTTTTTCTTTCCGAAAGTTTTAATTTGGCTTGATTTTCACTTTCTTTAATTTTGATTAAGTTTTTGGAAATTTTTATTCCTTCTTTTTCTGAAATTATTTGAGCTAGTATTTCGCTTTGATTAAAACCTCTCCATCTTAATCTTTTAGAGGAGAGGGGGACTGGAATTAATAGTGAGTTTTGTTTGGTAAATTTTTTCCTCTCTTTGTTTTTTCTTAGTATTGGATTGTATTCGTTTTTTTCTTTAAAAAAATTAAATAAAAATAGGCCAAGATAATAGCCTATTTCTTTTATGAAGTTGTATTTAAAAAGTGTAATTAATTTTTCTATTTTATTGTCATTAAAATCGGCAGCCACCATTACTCCCTGATAACTAAATATGCTTTGACAGTTTTGGCAAAACTCACCGTTTTTAGTTTTTGATCCACAATTTAAACAATTTTGTTCTTTAAATTTTAAAGATTTAAAACATTTTTGACATAGGTAAACGCCAAATTCTTTTTGGCATAATAAACATTCTCTAGGAAATAAAGAATCTATCAAAAATCTTATTATTTTTTTCACTTTCTTAAATTGGAGCTAGAAGAAAGATTTTATTGTAAATCTATTTTATGGATTTGACCAGTAGTATAATCAGTAAAAAATAGATTTTCTTGGTTTTTATCAATAACTATAGACGATATATTGTAAGCTTGATCAGGGACGGCTACTAATGTTTTTGAACCTGTTTCTATATTTATTTTGTATAAATCATCTGATGTTCTTAAGGCTAATTCTGGGAACATTCCAGCCATTTCATCTAGTTCTTTTGGCACGGCACAATAAACTTCAGAGTCGCTAGCAAAGGTACATTTTTCGGCCCATGTTTCTAACTGTAAACTTCTGCGATCTGTTCCGATGTTATCTCCACTAGCATTAACAATCCATATTTTTGGTTTCAAGTCATCCTTGGGAGAATATACACTGTAAAGTAATTTGTCACCATCTTGTGACCATTGTGGTTGAAAACCCCAACCCTCAACAATAGTAGATTTAAAGTTTTGACCATATTCTCCTATAAAGAAAACTTCTCTTCGATTGGCGTCAACTCCTTGCGTGTACATTCCAACTGACTGATTATTAGGCGACCAAGATGGTATAACCCATTTATCATTTTCTCCTATATGCTCCAATTTTTTAGTCTGAGTTCCGTCACTATTGGAAATAACTAACCATCTGTTATCAGGATCAATTCCCAAACTTTTATTAACCAATTTTTCGCTGTCAGGAGAAAAAGTAAAATCCTCCCAATGTTTTGGCAGTGTTATTTGTTTGCTTGTGGAAAAATCATAAATTATTTTAGTTTGATCAGGGTATTCAATTACAGCTTTTGTTTTGTTAGGCGCCCATTCAACAGCGCTAACGTTATGAAAAACTTTGTCACTTAGGGGAATTAAATCACCCTCGTCATTTACTAAATAAAATTTCCCATCATTTTTATTATAAAATTGAACCGATCCTCCGTCTTTTCCTAGTGTTGGTTCCATTGTTTTGGATTCAACTATAGTGGTTGTTTTAGTTATTCCGCCAACTGCTATTTGATCGGCATCACCGGCACCTTCTACTTGTTGGGCTTCTTGTGGTGAGCTTGGCTTGTCGTCACTAATATCAATTGGTTTCGTTGGTTCAGTGCCATCTATTATCGGTGTTCCGTCTGGTGAGGTTGGTAATCCGTCTATGATCGTTTTGTCTGGGTCTTTTTGTTTTCCTGGTATTATTGATTCTTGTTTAAAAAATACTTTCCAAATAAAAAAACCAACAATGAAGACTATTGCTAAGAAGGCTAGGACCAATAGAGCTTTTTTTATTTTGTTCTTTTCCATTTTTTATTTTTGTGTTATAATTATACTAGATATAGTTATAACGACTATTTACTTATTTTGTATATCTGTTGAAATAATAGCATATTTTTTTGATAAAATCAATTTTGTTTAAAAATAAATAAAATAAAAATTATGGGAATATTTTCATCTTCCAATGATAATCATTTTTTAGGTATAGATATTGGTAATTCATCTTTAAAGATGGTTGAATTATTAAAAAAGGGAAAAAAGATTTCTTTATCTAATTATGGTTTTTCGGAAAATATTGAGGGTGCCGATTTTACTTATTCTGATGATGTTGTTTTTTTGGCTAAATCAATAGTTAAACTTAAAAATGAATTAGGTATAAAAACTACCAAGGCAAATGCTTCTCTTCCTAGTTGGTCTGTTTTTTCTTCTGTTATTAATCTTTATAACTTTGATAAAAAGAAAATTAACGAACAAATCATAGAAGAAGCTAAAAAAGTTATTCCTTTGCCTTTAGAAGAAATGGTTTTAGACTGGAAAATTATTCCTAATAAAACTAGTGGCAGTAGTAATGTTAAAGTTTTTTTAACTGGTTCCCCTAAAAAGCTTATAAAAAAATATATTGATGTTTTTAAGGAGGCTAAGTTAACTTTGGCTAATCTAGAGACTGAAACATTTTCTTTAATCAGAGCTTTATTGGGCAATGATCCAGCCACGGTAATGATTGTGGAGATGGGCGAAAATAGCACTGACTTTTCTATAGTTAAAGAAAGTATTCCTTTTTTAAATAGAAGTATAAATATTTCCGGTAAAAGTATTACTAACGAAATTAGCGCTAAAATGGGAATTAGCCCAGAACAAGCAGAACAATTTAAATTTGACTTGGGCATGTCCAAAGATGAGCAAAAAAAGGATATTCCTAAAGTTGTTTTAGATGCTATTAATCCTGTTGTTGATGAAATAAAATACATGATTGATCTTTTTTATAATGGTAATAATGAAAATATTGAAAAAATAGTTTTATCTGGTGGTGGTTGTTTGTTGTATAATTTTTCTGATTATTTAGAAAAAATATTAGATATGAGAGTTGTAATTGGCAATCCTTGGTTTAAAGTTACTTATCCGCCAGAAATTGAAACGGTTTTATCAGAGGTTGGTCCTAAACTTTCAGTGGCAAATGGTTTGGCCTTGAGGGGGGCTGATAAAAATTAATTTTTAAAATATGGATAAAGATAATAAAAAAAAGCCAGACTTTAAAGAAGATAAAATCAATAAGGAGGAGAAAATAGATGATAACTCCGAAAAAAAGGAAGATTTAAACAAGAAAGATAAAAAAGAAAAGAAAGGAGGCAAAAAAGACCTTTTTGCTTCCATTAAATCTTTTTGGTCCAAGATACAAAATAGAAAAAAAGACAAAGATAACGATATTGATAATTTACAGTTATTAGAATCTGACTTGATTAAAGATGAGGTTCCGGTTTATTTTGAGTTAAATAAGCATTTGGTTGCTTTTTTTGCTTTATTGTTGGTTTCCTTTGTTTTAATTATGGAGTTGTATTTTTTATTATCTTGGTGGGAGAAAAATAGAAGTATTGAAAATTCTTATTATTTGCAAGATGAAATTTCAGTTGTTAATAAAGAAAAGAGTGAATTGGAACAAAAATATGTTGAGGTTTTTAATTTTAAAAATAAAATGAGCAGTTCTTTTTCTGTTTTAGATAAGCATACTTATTGGACTAGATTTTTTTCTTTCTTAGAACAAAATACTTTAAAAAATGTTTATTTTAAAAAATTTAGTGGAGATATTGGCGGTTCATATATTTTGCCATCGGTTACTGACGATGTTCGAGCTATTAGTTATCAGTCAAAATATTTTTCAGCTGATAGAAGGGCTGTTAATGTTTTTATTTCTGATGAAGAAATTGGTGAAGGGGGAATCGGACCTGACTCTGGTTTTGTCAATTTCAATATTAATCTTAATTTAGATCCTAAAACATTTACCAACTTTTAATATGGAAAATAATAAAAATTTTAAAAAAGAACAAGAAGAGCAATTGGAAAAAAAAGCTTCTTCTAATAGAAGGATAAAAAATAAAATAAATTCTTTTCTTAATAATAATTTTCAATATTTTTCTTTTTTGATGTTGTTTTTTGTATTTTGGTTTTCCTTTAATTATATTTTGCTTCCAAAATATGAGAAAGTTGTTATGACTTCTAATGAAGTTTTAGAAACAAAGAAGAAAATGTTTATTGATGAATATAGAGAATTAGTTTCCTACAAAAGAAATATTGAGGTTTTTGAAGGTATTAGTCAGGATGATATTGATAAAATAAATAAAATGGTCCCAGGAAACATCCCCAAAGATGATATTTTTATGGAATTTGCTTATTTCTTAATGAAAAATAATTTTAACATTAAGTCATTAAAGGTTTCTGATCCACTAGACGCCCTGTCCACTTCTCAGCCTGGTTCAAGGAGGACTATGGTTGCTCCTGGTAGTAATCTGGAGATTGACTCAAGATTAACTCAAATAGCTTATTCTTTGCCATCTAATATTGGTTCTTGGTTGATAAAGGCAGAGGTTTCTGGAGTTAGTTATGTTGATTTAAAGTACTTATTGGATATTATTGAAAATAATTTAAAAATAACAGATGTTATATATCTAGATTTTGATCCAGTAAGTAAAACAGTTAAGTTTGACGCTTTAACTTATTATTTTAAAAATTAATTTATTATTTTTAAAAATATTTTTTTCTATGAGTAAATTATACAAAATAGTTTTTATTATAATTGTTTCTTTGTTGGCAGTTTTAAATGTTGTTTTTTTGATTTATAATAAAAAAATAGCTAGTTATTTTAAGTTTAGTGTTGATGTTGAAAAACCCGAACTTATAATGAAAGAAATAGAGAAGGAAGCTAGCGATAGTTTTTTTGATTTAAGCCGACTTTCTAATCCTAAGTTTATAAATTTAAAAGAATTTCAAGTAGATTTAACCGGTTTTAATTTGCCAGGAGAATTAACAGATGGCGACTCTATTTTTGAGGGAGAAAATCCTCTTGTTGAAGATCCACTTATTCCCACTGAGCCAGAAATAGAAATTCCAGTCTTTGAAGTTGGCAATGAAAATCCTTTTAGTCCTATTAAAAAATAAGTTTTTTAAGATATATTATGTTTAATAATAAGAAGTTCTTAAGTTTACTGAAAATAAAAAAGATACTTCCAGATGATGAATTTTTGGAATTGGAAAATTTGTCCAATAAAGATAAAAATTTTAATTTGGAAGATTTTTTAATTAGACAAAAATATTTAAATAATGAGGATTTGGTTAAACTTAAGGCCGAGGTTTATAATCTGCCTTACAGAAATTTGGTTGATGAAAAAATCCCTGAAAATTTTTTAGAAACAATAAGCGAGGAGTTGTCTAAAAATTATTTGGCAATTTGTTTTTTGGTGGATGAACAGAAAATGAGTATTGGCTTGGTTGAACCTAATTTAAAAGCGATGGAAGCTTTGAATTTCTTAGCTAATGGTAAAAAACTAAAAGTTGAATATTATTTAATATCTAGAAATAGTTTTAACTCTGCTTTTAGACAGTATAAAAAAATGGAAGAAGAAATTTCTTCTGCTTTGGAGATTAAGTCAAAATCAGAGGGAGGTGAGGATTTAGTTCAAGTAAAAAAAGAAGATGATAAAGAGGATCTAAATGTGGATGATGCCAACAGTGCTCCAGTTGCTAAGATAGTTTCGGTTATTATTAAAAATGCTATCGATAGTCGTGCCAGTGATATTCATGTTGAGCCTTATGAAGGTGAGAGTCGTGTTCGTTATAGAATTGATGGTATCTTGAAAAATGCCTTATTTTTACCTAAAAACATTCATGGGGCGGTTGTGGCCAGGATTAAAGTTATGGCTAAAATGAAACTTGATGAAACTCGTGTTCCTCAGGACGGACGTATTGTTTTGGTTTTAGATAATCGTGAGATAGATTTTCGTATTTCTACTTTACCGGTTGGTAGCGGTAAGGAAAAAGTTGTTATGCGTATTTTAGATACGGCTAAGGGTGTTATTGGATTGGATGAGTTAGGTTTTAATTCTTATGTTTTAGATGTTTTTAGAAAAAATGTTAAAAAGACTAATGGTATTATTTTAGTAACTGGTCCAACTGGTTCTGGTAAAACAACTACCCTTTATTCAATTTTAAATATTTTAAACAAGGAAGGTGTCAATATTTCTACCCTAGAAGATCCGATTGAGTATCAATTAAAAGGCATTAACCAGTCTCAAATAAGACCTAAAATAGGTTATTCTTTTGCAACCGGTCTTAGATCTCTAGTTCGTCAAGATCCTGATGTTATTATGGTGGGTGAAATCAGAGACGAGGAAACAGTAGAACTTTCAATTCATGCTGGCCTTACTGGTCACTTAGTTTTATCAACTATTCACACCAATGATGCTATTGGAACTATTTTTCGTTTAATAGATATGAAAGCTGAACCAGTGCTTCTTTGTTCTATTTTAAGAATAGTTATTGCTCAACGTTTAAGTAGAAGGTTGTGTGAGAATTGTAAAAAAGAAGCTGACAAGGAGTATCGTGAAAAATTTATGAAAGATGCTCTTGAAATAATTAAAGATGTTGATTTTGATCGTTTAAAGCAAGAGTTACCAGGAATAAATAGTTTTGATGATATAAAAAATATTAAAATATATCAACCTGTTGGTTGTTCTAAGTGTCAAAATAGTGGTTATTTGGATCGTGTTTCTATTGGAGAGGTTATTGAAATCGATGATAACTTAAAAGACATAATTATGAATAAAATAACTAGTTTAAACGTTGAAAATGTTAGAAAAAGTCAAAAATTTGTGTCTTTAAAGCAAGATGGCTTCCTTAAGGTTTTAAAGGGTGTAACCAATATTGAGGAAGTTCTTAGAGTTATTGAAATGTAATTACAAAAATATGCCTATTTTTAAATATAAAGCCAAAAATAATAAAGGTAAAACTAAATTCGGAAGGGTTATAGCTTTGAGTGAAGGAGATGCTATTAAAAGGTTGAACAAAAAATTGTTAAACGTTATTAAAATAGATGATATATCTAATTCCTTAGAAATAAAGATAAATGAGAAGCTTAGTCCTGTTAAAAATAAGGATTTGGTTGTTTTTTCAAGGCAATTTGCTGTTATGATTTCTGCTCATGTTACTATTACTGAAGCATTGTACACAATAATTGAACAGACAGAAAATGATCATTTTAGAAATATAATCTCTAAAATAGCTTATGAGGTTGATGGTGGAGCTCTTTTGTCAGACGCTTTAAAACAATATAATAGGATTTTTTCTGATTTTTATTGCAATATAATCAAGGCCGGTGAAACTTCTGGTAAATTAGACGAGGTTTTAAATTATTTGGCAGATGAAATGGAAAAGGATTATGATATGTTAAAGAAATTTAAAGGGGCTATGATTTATCCAGCCTTTATTTTAGTTGGTTTGTTGGGCGTGGGTGTGGTTTTTATATTTTTTGTTTTACCAGAATTAACAAGTATGCTTCAAGAGACCGGAGCTACTTTGCCACTGCCAACTAGAATAGTTATTGGGATAACTGAGTTTGGGCAAAAATATTATTTACTACTCATTGCTCTTCTAATAGCTTTTATAATTGCTTTTAGAGCTTTTCTTAAAACTAGATTTGGTAAAAGAACTTTCGATTATTTTCTTTTAAAAGTTCCGTCTGTTGGAAAATTGTTTCAATTAGTTTATTTGGTTAGGTTCTGTAGATCACTTAGTACTTTATTAAGAGGTGGTGTTAGTATGAATAAAAGCTTAGTTATTGTTGGTGATATTATTAAAAACACAGCTTATAAAGATATAATAAAAGAAACTGTTGATAACGTTAGTGAGGGTGGGTCAATTATCAGTGCTTTAGAGAATAGTGCTTATGTTCCTAAGATGATTCCAGAAATGATGTCGGTTGGTGAAAAAACTGGTAAGCTGGACGATATCTTAGAGGAAGTAGCTAAATTTTATGACAAAGATGTTAGAAATCAATTAAATAATATTAGTGCTATCATAGAGCCAGTTATTATGGTTATCATGGGTGTTGGTGTTGGTATTATGGTGGCAGCTATAATTTTACCGATGTATAATATGGCTAGTCAGTTTTAATAAATATGGAAAAAGAAAGTATTGAATTTTTAAGTAGAGAAAATTTTGAAAATATAGAAAATACAGAATTTGCCGGTTTGTCCGGTTTTTTTGGCAAAAAAAGTTTTTTACAATCATCTTTTTGGGGCTTTATTCAGGAATCTTATGGTCGTAAATGTCATTATGTTTCAGTTAAAAAAAATGGTTTGATTGTTTGTTTGGCTGTAGTAGTTGAAGTTTCTTTTTTAGCTAATAAATTTAAATATTGGTATTTGCCTAGAGGCCCAGTATTTAAAAATGACCTTGAAAACAATTTGAAAGAAGATGCTTTGCTTTCTTTAAAGAATGAAGCCATGAAAAGGGGAGTTGTTTTTATTCGATTAGAATTTTCTGACCATTTTTTAGCTAAGAGTAGTTTTTTAAAAAAAACTAAAGATGTTCAGCCCTCTAAGACTATTTTTATAGATTTGAGAAAAGATTTGTTAGAGATTTTGGCTGATATGAAGCAGAAGACAAGATATAATATTAGACTAGCTGAAAAAAAAGAAGTTGTTGTTGCAGAAGAGACAGACAAAGACAAAGCTTTTGCTAATTTTTGGGATTTAATAAGACAAACCTCAGTTCGAGATAATTTTTCTATTCATGATAAAGATTATTATTATAACTTGATTACATCGGGTGGTGGTAATATTAGGGTTTTTGAAGCTAGTTATGAAAAACAGGTTGTTGCTTCTGGAATTTTCTGTTTTTATAAGGATTGTGTTTCTTATTTGCATGGCGCTTCTTCTGATAGTCAAAGAAATGTGATGGGTCCTTATCTTTTACATTTTTATTTAATAAGATTGTCCCAGGAAAACAATTTTTCTTTTTACGATTTTTATGGAGTTGATGATTTGAAATGGCCAGGTGTTAGTCGTTTTAAGAAGGGCTTTGGTGGTGAAAATTTTGAATATCCAGGAACATTTGATTTGGTGGTAAATAATTTTTCTTATTTAGTTTATAGAATGTTTAGATTTTTTAGAAGATTATTATTTTAGCATGACAGTTGATATAAATAATTTAAGCAAAGATAAATTTAATTTGACTCGGATTAAATTGATAGTAGAAGCTTTTTCTAGGAAATATAAGCTTAGAGGTGATATTTCGATTGCCTTTATTGGTGATAAAAGAATGAGAGAGATAAACAAAGCTTATCGTGGTTTTGATAAAACAACAGATGTTTTGTCTTTTGAGGATTTAAATGAAGTGATTATAAATATTAAACAAATCAAAAGGCAAGCTAAAGAATTTAAAAAAACATTTCAGTCCGAACTTGATTTTATCCTGGTTCATGGTTTGTTGCACTTAGTTGGTTTTAGAGATGATTCGGAAAAAGATCGTTTAAAGATGATTTCTTTAGGTGATAAATTTTTGTCAAATTTTAATCTAAAAAAAGTATGAAGAGAAATGCCTTTACTTTAATAGAAGCTTTAGTCAGTTTATCAATTATTATTATTCTTAGCTCTTTATTGGTGGCTAACTATAAAGTAGGAGAGGATTATTCTTCTTTAAATAATTTTCAAATTTCTCTTGTTTCCGACCTCGAATCTCTTAAGTGGAAAGCTTTAAATTTAGAGTATTATAATGATCAATTACCAGTTTATTGGGGCGCTAGTTTAAATTTAGCTTCTTCTTCTTATCAAATTTTTGCTGATTTAGATGGAGACATGTTAGTCGACAGCGATGAAATTAATCCCTCTTTTGGAGCTAAAGAACATTCTTCTGATGGTAATATTATTAGCAATATAAGCCTATCTGATGAAGTATTGATTTTATTTCCAACTGATTCTTTTTTTCCTTTTTTTTATGATGCCACCAATTATTCAACCTCAAGTTCTGATTTAATAATTGAATTAAAAAGTATTGAATCTAATATGGCCAAATTAGTGATTGCTAACCAGTTTGGCCTAAATGATGCTGAAGATTGTTCTTGTGGTGATTCTGGTAAATATTGTTGTTCCTTTTGTTCTGTTGGTTCTTCTTGCATCTCTTATTAATTATTTTTCTGTTATGAAAAAGAAATCAAAAAATAAGAAAGCTTTTACTTTGATGGAAACAGTTGTCATCCTTTTTGTTTTAAGTGTTGGGCTTTTATCACTTATGTCGCTGGTTAGAAAAAGTTTATATTTTCAGAGTGTTAAGAAAAATTTAGTGGTTGCTTCTTATTTATCACAAGAAGGAATAGAGCTGATGAAAAATATTAGAGATACTAATATTATTTTAGATTTAGATTATGATTTGTGGGATGGAATATCGTCGGCCGGTGTTGGTGAATATACTTACAAGGTTGATTATTATTCTTTAATTGCTACTAGTTGCCCAAGCATAGATCAGGCGATTTTGCAAAATGATGGTGGATTTTTTAGGCATTTAGATGGGGGAGAAGATACTATTTTTAAAAGACTGATAACTGTTAGGGCTGAAACTTTGGCTAGTACAACTGTTGAGTCTTGGGTTAGCTGGACGGATCGTGGTCAGAATTATGATTATAAATTAGAGACTGTTTTATATGATCTATCAAATTAAAAAAAATAAAAAAGCTTTTACCTTAATAGAGATATTAGTTTCTATTTCAATTGTTTCTTTTGTGATTTTAGCAACAACTAGTATTTTCAGATCAACCATGAATAGCCAGAAAAAGTTGGTTATGGATTCAGCGGTCCTAAACGATATTAATTATTTTTTAAAATTAGCTACCGATAATATTAGAAATTCGGAGATTAGTGATGGATCGATTTGTGGTATTGCAGCTGACAAATTTTTTGATGTTCAAGCAAATTTTATTGCTTTCATTAAAGATGGTCAGTGTCATTATTTTGAGGCAATAGATGATGATGGGGTTATGAGATTGGTTATGTATACTGATTCTAAGGGAGAAAATTATATCACTAGTAAAAAAACAAATATTACTAGTTTTAATTTTGAGGTAGAGGATTTTATTGAATTTGGCCAGCCTTTAGTTACAATATCTATTAAGGCAACACCAGTTGATGAGCCCGAAAATGATGTTCAGACTCAAACTAGTGTGTCAATTGATTATTATGAGTAATTATAAAAATAAGAAATTATTGTCTGGTAGTGCTATCATAGTTTCAGTGGTTATTATGGCTGGTATTTTTATTATGGCTTTTGCTTCGGCTTATATGGTTATCACCAGCACTTCTAGAGAAATTAAAATATCGGAATCACTTAAGGCTGAGCAAGTGGTTAATTCAGGAATTGAAAGGTTTAAACATGAAATTTATTCTAATAGTTTTGATTTAAGTAGCGCTGATTGTAATAGTGATTTGTTTTCTTTGAGCGGAGAAGACTATTCTTACGTGATTAATTGTTTGGATATTGGTGATGATAGAAAAGTTTATATTTCTGCTACTTATAAAAATAAAACAATTGCTAAAGAAATATTACTGCCTTTTATTTGTGGCTTTGACACTGTTTTATATGAAGGTTATGAATATGGCACGGTTAGAATTGGTAGGCAATGTTGGTTGTCAGAAAATTTAAATGTTGGCTCTATAGTCACCTCTTCAGCTGCTTCTCCCTGTATAGATGTTTCTGGGGGTGGTGTTTGGTCTTGTCAAAATAATAACAGTCAAATTGAAAAGTATTGTTATGACAATAACTCTTCTGATTGTATTGGTTATGGTGGTCTTTATGAGTGGGCAGAAGCCTTAAATCTTCCTTATGAGTGTGGTTATAATGTTGAATTTTCTGATAATTTAGATGGTACTTATACTGGGATTTGTAATGGAAGTGAGTATATCATTGAAAGTAAGCATCAAGGCATTTGTCCTGAAGGTTGGCACATTCCTAGTCAGTCTGAGTTTGTTGATTTGATTTCTTATTTAGGTGTTAATGCTGTAGATGCGGTTAAGTCATCTAGTATAGACTCTCCTTCCTGGGATGGAAATAATTCTTCAGGTTTATCCATACCTCCATCAGGAATTAGATTTGCAGCTTCTTCTTTTTCTGATAAATATAGCTATACTAATATTTGGACAAATTCTCCTAGTGGCACCATCTTCGGTTTAGCTTATGAGGTTTATGTTGATTTATCTTCCAATTTTGACAACCGTCACGCTGGTTTTTCTGTTCGTTGCTTGAGAGATTAGATTTTATGACTAAAAAAGAAATAAAAAATCGTATTGAAAAACTTAAAAAAGAAATTAATTTGCATCGCTATAATTATCACGTCTTAGATCAGGAAAGTATTAGTGAGGCAGCTTTAGACTCATTGAAAAATGAGCTTTTTAAGTTAGAACAGGAAAATCCGGAATTTATAACAACTGATTCTCCCACACAGAGAGTGGGCGGTAAAGCAGTGGAAAAGTTTGTTAAAAGTGAGCATTTTAGTCCAATGTTGTCTTTGTTTGATGCTTTTTCAGAAAAAGACATGCTTGATTGGCAGGATAGATTGGGTCGTTTTTTATCAGACAATAAATTAAATACTTTTAAGCCAGATTGGACTTATTATTGCGAAGTTAAATTGGATGGTTTGGCTGTTAATTTAAAGTATAAAAATGGTTTTTTAGTTGAGGGGGCCACTCGAGGTGATGGTAAAATTGGAGAAAATATATTGTCCAACTTAAAAACTATTGATAGTATTCCTCTTAGTCTTGATTTGCCCGATGAAAAATATTTAAAATCATTGGATTTAGATTCTGCTTTAATATTGAAAATTATAAAGTCAGGTTTAATTGAGGTCAGGGGGGAGGCTATAATGACTAAAAGAAGGTTGGAAAAAATAAATAAAATTTATCAGGAAAACGGTAAGCCACTTTTAGCTAACACTAGAAATGCAGCTGCCGGTTCTTTAAGACAGCTGGATCCAAGGTTGGCTGCTGAGAGAAAATTGAAATTTTATGCTTATGATTTGATTTTTTATGAAAATGGTAAAAGGTTGAATATTTTGCTTAGTCGACAGAACTCTGAGTTATTAACTAAAATATTAGGCTTTAAAGTGCCGGACAACAATAAATTATGCCATAATCTTGAAGAAGTTTTCAAAATGCATCAATATTGGGCAAAAAACAAGAACAAATTAGATTTTAATATTGATGGCTTGGTTGTTAAAATTAATGAATTAAAGTGGTGGGATATTTTGGGAATAGTCGGAAAAGCGCCTAGATATTCTATGGCTTATAAATTTCCAGCTGAACAGGCAACTACTCAAATTAAAGATGTGATTTGGCAGGTTGGTCGAACAGGAGTTTTGACACCTACAGCTGTCTTGGAACCAGTTAATTTAGGTGGTGCTATCATTAGTCGTTCGACTTTACATAATATGGATGAAATAGATAGGCTTGATATTATGATAGGTGATACGGTTATTATTGAAAGGGCTGGTGATGTTATCCCTAAAGTTGTTTCTGTTTTGAAAAATCTTAGATCTGGTTCTGAACAAAAAATTTATACACCAAAAAAGTGCCCAATCTGTGGCTCTAAAGTCGATAAGTTGAAAGAGGAAGTTGCTTCTAGGTGTTTAAATTTGAGATGTTATGCTGTTAATTTAAGACAGATAAGCCACTTTGTTTCTAAAAATGCTCTAGATATTGAAAATTTAGGGCCTAAAATAGTTGAACAGTTTCTAAATGAAGGTCTTATCTCTGATTTTGCCGATTTGTATGGACTTAAAAAAGAAGATTTGTTAGCCTTAGATCGATTTGCAGAAAAATCAGCTGATAATTTAATTAAATCCCTAGAAGAAAGAAGGAGAGTTGAAATGCCTCGCTTTATTTATTCTTTGGGGATTAGACATGTTGGCGAAGAATCAGCTCAGGCTTTGTCTAATTTGATAATTTCTTTAATTAAAAATAAGGTAGGTGATAAAGATTATTTAAGGCCAGTTGAAATTAGTAAGGCTGTATTATCTTTGGACCAGGAAGAAATAGAAAAAGTTGATGATTTTGGCCCAATAGTTTCTAAGAGTATTTATGAATTTTTTAGAGATGAGCACAATTTAAAGATTATTGAAAAATTAAATAACTTTAAATTAAAGATTTTTTTTGAGAAGGAGTCTAAAGCTTCCAATAAAAACAAACCTTTGCTTAACAAAACTTTCTTACTTACGGGAACTTTATCCGGTTTGACAAGAGATATGGCAAAAGCTAAAATAAAAGAGTTAGGGGGAAAGGTTTTGCCAGCTGTTAGTAAAAAGTTAGATTTTTTAATTGTTGGTGAAAATCCGGGTAGTAAATTAGAAAAAGCACAAGAACTGGATGTGAAAATTTTAAATGAAGATGATTTTTTGAAAATGATAAATTTTTATGGAAATGAATAAAAGTCAAATAGAAAAAATAGCTCAATTAGCTAGGTTAGAATTGAGCGAGGAAGAAAAAATAAAATACCAGGAACAATTTAAAAGTATCTTGGGATTTATCGACTCCTTGCAGGAGGTCGATGTTTCTGACTTAGATGTTTTGGGTCTTAGTGGAGATTTTAGTAATCAATTAAGAAATGATGTTGTTTTAGATTGTCTAGAAGATGAAAAAGAATTGGCAATGAATCAAGCTAAAGAAGTTGAAAATAAACAAATTAAAGTTAAAAGAGTATTATAATGGAATATAACAAACTAACAATTAGTGAACTTCATAACCTTTTGCAAGCTGGAAAGCTTAGTTCTTTGGAATTGACTGAGTTTTTTTTGGCTAGAATAGAAAAAATAGACAGTAGCTTAAAATCTTGTATTAGTGTTTTTAGGGAAGAAGCTAGAGAACAGGCAAAGAAAGCCGATGAAAGAATTTCTCGGGGTGAAAAAAATAAATTATTGGGTATTCCTTATTTGTGTAAAGACAATATTTTAACTAAGGGATTAAAAACAACAGCCGCTTCCAAGATGTTAGAAAATTATATCGCTCCTTACAACGCTACTGTTATAGAGAGATTAAACAACGAGGGGGCTGTTTTATTGGGCAAAACTAATTTAGATGAATTTGCTCACGGAGCTTCAACTGAAAATTCAGCTTTTTTTGTGACTAGAAATCCTTGGGATTTAGAAAGAGTTCCGGGTGGTAGTTCTGGCGGTTCAGCAGCAGCTGTGGCTGCTGGTTTATGTGTTTTTTCTTTGGGAAGTGATACTGGAGGCTCGATTCGTCAACCGGCTAGTTTCTGCGGGGTGAATGGATTGAAACCAAGTTATTCTCGAGTATCAAGATATGGTTTAATTTCTATGACATCTTCAACGGATGTTATTGGGCCAATTACTAAAAATGTTGAAGATTCTGCACTAGTCATGAATGTTATTTCTGGTTTTGATCAAAATGATTTAAGTTCTTGCTCTTTAGAGGTTGATGATTATTTTAAAAATTTAAATAAGGATTTAACTGGTTTTAAATTGGGTGTAGAATATAATTTTATTGATAGTTTAGACAGCGAGATGTCAAATCAGATAAAAAAATCATTAAATATTTTTGAATCTTTGGGGGTAGAAATTGTTCCAATTTCTTTACCTTGTAATAAATATGCTGGCTCAGCTTATTATATAATAACTCCAGCCGAAATCAGTTCTAATTTAGCCAGATTGGATGGAATTAGATATGGCTTTTCTTCTGATTTAAAATCTAAGGGGGAATCAGTTGATAATTTGAATGATATTTATTTAAAAAACAGGGGACAGTCTTTTGGTGAAGAGGTTAAACGTCGAATAATTTTAGGAACATATACTTTAAGTTCCGGATATTTTGACGCTTACTATAAAAAAGCTATGGCTGTTAAAGAAAAAATAAAACAGGAGTTTGAAAATGTTTTTAAAACAGTAGATGCTGTCTTAACTCCCAGCTCTCCACATATTGCCTTTAAAGTTGGAGATCAGGTTAACGACCCACTTAAGATGTACTTAGAGGATATTTTTGTTACTGGACCTTCATTAGCTGGTCTTCCAGCTATATCTATCCCAGCTGGTTTTGTTAATGATTTGCCGATTGGAATTCAATTATTTTCTAAAAAATTTAATGAAAATGTTGTTTTGAATTTAGCTAATCAATTTCAGAAAAAAACAGATTATCACCAAAAGAATCCTAATATAAGTTAATTTATAAGTATAATTAATTTTAAAAATATGATAAAAAGTTTTTTTAAAGACAAAAGAATAACTTCGGTTTTCATGATTGTTTTTATTCTTATTTTAACCATGATTGTTTTTGTTATTTCTAGTGGTAATAAAAACAAAAGACTAGTTGATTCTATGAGTCCAGAAGAGGTTGCTTCAGTGGTTGAGGCTGGTAATTTTTTAGCCGACGGTCTGAGGATCATAGACAATTCCGATATTGTTATTGGCAAAAAAAATGCTAAGGTTAAGGTTATTGTCTATGAAGATTTGTCTAGTTATTATTCAGCTGAATTTGATAAAACCTTGGACTTAATTAGACGAGAAGTTGGTGAAGATGTAGCCATTGCTTTTAGGCCGTATGCTGATAAAATGTTTTCTAATTCTGTTTCTGTTAATTTGTGGTCTCAATGTGCTAATGAACAAGGTAAGTTTTTTGAAGCCAGGGATTTACTCTTAGATGAAGTTAAAAAAGAATCATTGTCCGAGGATTATTTGGACGAATACGGGCAAATAATTGGCTTAAATCAAGATTTGGTTAATGACTGTTTAAGTAAAGAAAAATATTTACCCAAGTTAGAGAAAATAAAATCAGAAGCTGAGAGGTTTGATGTTTACGGCGTTCCAACTATTTTTGTTGACAATGAAATGATTGTTGGAGCTAGATCTTTTAATGATACCGTTAACAATAGTGGAGAGAAGTTAGAAGGAATGAGAAGTATAATTTATAGACATTTAAATTAATTTTTTAAAAAATATGGATAATTTGTTTTTATTGCTTGGTTGGGGCTCTCCAATTGGAACTGGTTTTTTCTTGGTTTGTCTCGGTTTATTTATTTTTTTATTATCTAAGTCTGATAAAAAAAATAAATAGAAAATTTAGCCGCGAATAATTTTCTCATGAAATATTGGCGTTATGTTTTTTTAATTTTATTTTTTAGGAGAGTTCGCATAGTGGTCTAGTGCGCACGCTTGGAAAGCGTGTATACCGCAAGGTATCAAGGGTTCGAATCCCTTACTCTCCGCTGCGATTTAGTTTTTTAACAATTTAGCTCAAAAAAGTCTTGAAAAATGAAAAAAGTTAGCGTTCTTATCGTGGAAGATGATTATGTTCAAGCTGACATGTTGGCTAGTATATTTAAGAGGTTTTTTTCTAGATATAATAAAACCAACAACGTTTTAAGTGGTACCACTGATTGTGCCACAAAATTGAACGATTGTCTGTTAATTGATTTTGCCATTGATAGTAAAGAAGCTAGGACAAAAATCAATGAAGGTGACTATTTATTAGTAACTTTAGATGGTGCTCTTTACGGAGGTGATCATGGTAGAAATTTGTTGGATTCAATGAATACTCAACAACTAAAAAAGACCATGATTGTTTCAGGTGACACTGAATTTGTTATAGAATGTAGAAAAAAAGGCATGACATGTATTGAGAAGCCTATCTCTATAAGTAACTTCGAAAAGTCTCTGAAAATTTTTCTCTCTTAGTTTTAAAAGCTACATTAAACCGTAGCTTTTTTTATTAAATATATTGACTTTATTAATATTATATGATATAATGATTTGAAGTACTTTTAAATTAAAAACCTTAAAACCAGAGAAAATGAATAATAAAATTGAAACTAATAGTCTCATCTTAATCCTTGATAACAAAGATTTGTTTATTGAGGAGTGTGATGGCAATCAACTTATTAATGAAGCTCAGGATGTTTTTATGGCTTGCATCGACAGCCGTTTTGAGACTTTGGGATTTAAATTTTCCTTGCCAACCCCAGAAACCAATTTCAAGGTGTATGAGCTAGATGATGATTTAACTTTTGAAAAAATTTTCAGAAGTATTTCTGAAGATTTGGACAAATTAGTTTTTACCTTGTCTCAAATTATTAGTTTTTGTCGGAAATTTAGAAAAAAGTTACCAGACAATCAATATGCTCTTCTTTTTTTGACAAAAAATAATGGTCAATACTTTGTTATTAACTCAGACGTTTTTAGCTCTGGATATGGGGCCGAAATTAGTTCTTTTGATAGCCCGGACATTTTAATGGCTGATGACTATTATTATGTAGTTGTGCCAAATTAATTTATTTTTTTTGTTTTTATTAAACCTCAAAATTTATTTTTTGAGGTTTTTTCTTTTATAAATTTTTGTTATATTATTAGAAGCAATATGTTTAATAAAGATAGGCAATTAATTAATTTAAAAAATGAAATGCTTAGAGACAAGTCTTTGCCACTTCAAGAATCTAGTTTGGTTTTTGGTGAGGGCTCGTCTGAGGCTGAAATTTTTTTTATTGGCGAGGCTCCTGGTTTAAAAGAAGAGCAATTAGCTCGACCTTTTGTTGGTCGTTCTGGACAGCTTTTAACTAGGACAATTGAAGACTTGGGTTTGAGCAGAGAAGATGTTTATATTAGCAATATTGTTAAAAGAAGACCACCTGATAATCGTGATCCATTTCCGTCGGAAATTGAAGCTTATCAACCATACCTGCAAAAGCAAATTGAGATTATTAATCCTAAAATAATTGTTACTTTAGGTAGATTTTCTTTTAATTATTTTTTTCCTAAAGGAAAGATATCACTTGATCAAGGAAAAATTTTTAAAACTAGTAGTTTTGTGTTAGTGCCCATGTTTCATCCAGCGGCAGCTTTAAGAAGTACAAAAACTTTGCAACAATTTCAAAAAAGTTTTAAGAAATTGCCATCAATTTTAAAAAAATTAAGTATTTAAATAGGGTTCAAGTCGCTTGACTGTTTTTAAAATAAGTTGTATTATTAAATTCGGATAAACTAGATATAGAAGTTTTCGAAAAAAAGTAGAATTTTTTATATCAATTACGCTCATGCGTAATTTTTTGCTTTTATAAATAAAAATTAAATAGAAAAATATGGAAATTAGAAATATAGCCATTATTGCTCACGTTGATCATGGTAAAACAACTTTAACTGACGCTTTAATGCGCCAAACCGGAATGTCTTCTGAAGAAACTAGTATGGACAGCAATGCCTTAGAAAAGGAGAGGGGAATTACTATTTATTCCAAGAACACTTCTGTTTTTTATAAAGATACTAAAATAAATATAGTTGACACTCCAGGTCATGCTGATTTTAGTTCGGAGGTAGAGCGAATACTTAGATCTATTGATTGTGTTTTGCTTTTAGTTGATGCTCAAGAAGGCCCAATGCCTCAAACTAAATTTGTTTTAAAAAAGTCATTAGAACTTGGCTTAAAACCAATAGTGGTTATTAATAAGATTGACAAGCCGGCCGCTCAACCAGAGGAAGTAGTTGAAATGGTTTATGAATTATTTTTAGATTTGGGAGCCAATGATGAGCAATTAGATTTTACAGTTGTTTATGCTGCTTCTAAACAGGGTATAGCGAAGATGAAGTTGGAGGATGAATCTGATAGTTTAAACCCTTTACTAGATGTAATTATTGAAAAAGTTAAACCAGCGTCTAGTCTTGATTCAAAAGACTCTTCTTTGGCTGCTCAACCTTTTAATTTAGCTTATGATAATTTTTTAGGAAGATTGGCTATTTGTCGTGTTTATAATGGATCCATTAAGGCTGCTCAAGAGGTTGTTGTTAAAAATCAAAATGGAGAAACTAGAAGTCGAAAAGTTTCTAAGTTGTTTACTTTTCAGGGTGTAGAAAGAAAAGAGGTTAAAGAAGCTGAGGCTGGTGATATCGTAATGGTGGCTGGTTTGCCAGATATTTATATCGGTGAAACAATTTGTCAAAAGGTTGATCAAGAAATGCTTCCAGCTATAAAAATTGATGAACCAACGATTTCTCTTAATTTTTTGATAAACAATTCTCCTTTTGCTGGTCGAGAAGGTAAATTCGTGACTAATCGTCAATTAAAAGAAAGATTGGAAAAAGAATTGGAAATAAACGTTGGTTTAAAAATAGATTTTTCCGATGCTAGTTATTACAAGGTTTTTGGTAGAGGAGAGCTTCATGTTGCTATTTTATTAGAAAATTTAAGAAGAGAGGGATATGAATTGCAGGTTTCTCAACCTCAGGTTATCATTAAAAATATTGATGGAGTTGACCATGAGCCTTTTGAAGAGGTTACTATTGATGTCCCTGAAGAAATGTCTGGAGCTGTTATTGAAAAACTTTCCAAAAGAAAAGGACAAATAATGAGCATTAAAAATCATAATGGCCAAGCTAGATTAATTTTTGAAATTCCAACCAGAGGTCTTTTGGGTTATCGTAATGAGTTTGTAGTGGACACTAAAGGCGAGGGTATTTTATGTACTCATTTTTTGGATTTTAAACCTCATGTTGGTAACATTGAGAAAAGTGAATTAGGCTCGATGATTTCTATGATTTCCGGTAAAGCCTTGGCTTATGCCTTGTGGAATTTACAAGAAAGAGGTGTTTTATACATTAGTCCTAATGTTGAAGTTTATGAAGGAATGGTTATTGGTAATGTTGCTAAAGGTAATGACCTGTGCGTTAATCCAATCAAGGGTAAACAGCTAACTAATGTTCGTGCTTCTGGTTCTGATGATGCTATTAAATTAACACCACCAATGGAACTTAGTTTAGAAACAGGTCTAAGTATTATGAACGATGATGAATATTTAGAGGTTACACCTAAAAATATAAGATTGCGTAAAAAGTATTTAACTGAAAATGATAGAAATAGAGCCAAGAGACAATAAACTTTAAATTTTGTTTTTAATTATAAATTTGTTATAATAATATTGATTATTATCAAATTTATGATTGATTATTCTTGCAACTATTATACTTTAGTTTATTCTGTTTCTGTTTTAATAACTGCTTTTTTAGTTTTGGTATCTTGGAAAAGAAAGTCCGACAGAGTTGGGACTTCTTTTTTTTATTTAAGTCTTTTTTTATTTTATTGGTCGCTAATTGGTGCGGTGGAGTCAGCCGTGATTACTCCAGATTTAAAAGTTATTTTATCTAAATTTGATTATATTGGAGCTATTTTTGTTCCATTCTTCTTTTTAATATTTTCTCTTAGTTATAATAAGCTCGATTTTTATATAAACACTAAAAATATTTTTTTAGTGTTGGCGGTGCCCATTTTTACTTTAATTTTAGTTTTTACTAATGAGTATCATGGATTGATTTGGAGTTCTTATTATCTTTCTGATTATAAGGTTGGCTTAGTTCATCCTATAGTTTATAGATATGGTTTATGGTTTTGGTTTGTTCATTTAACTTATTCTTATACACTTCTTTTTCTTGGTTCTTTTTTGTTTATTAAAAATTTTCTGAAGCTAAAGAAGCCACATAGTTATCAAGTTAGTGTTATTTTAATTGGCGTTTTAATACCTTTACTTGCCAACATCTTTTATATTTCTGGTTTTTTCAAGCTTCCAGGGCTGGACATAACCAGAATTTCTTTTTCTATTACTGGTATTTTGTTTGTAATCGCTATTTTTTACTGGAAGTTTTTAGATCTTATTCCTTTGGCCAGAAGTCTTTTGGTTGAAAAAATGTCTGATGGTTTGATTGTGGTTGATAGAGCCAATAAAATAATAGACATTAATCCTTCAGCTTTGAGTTTTTTTAATTTAAAAAATAATTTTAATGCCTTAGGTAGAGATTTAGAAAAAGTTTTTAGTTTTTGTCCAGATTTAAAAAAAATAATAGAAATCTCAAAATCTTTTAGAATTAATTTTAAAAAACAAATTGAAATTAATAAAAAATATTTTGATTTATCGGTGGAGCAATTATTTGATAAAGATAATAAACCCTATGGTCGCTTATTTGTTTTCCGAGATATAAGTAGAATGAAATCAATTGAGGATAAATTGAAAGAAGAGAGAGAAAGGGCTCAAAAATATTTAGATATAGCTAAGGTTATATTGTTAGCCTTAGATAAAGAAGGAAATGTTTTAATGGTTAATAAAAAGGGTTTAGAGATTTCTGGTTTTAAAAAAGAAGAGCTTATAGGTAAAAATTGGTTTAAAATTTGTTTACCTAAAGAAGAACAGGAAAGAGTCTTAACTTTTTTTAAAAAATTAGTTTCTGGAAAAATAAAGAAAATAGATGAGGCATTTGAAAATGAAATTTTGTCCAAGAAGGGTGAAAAGATATTAGTTGCCTGGATTAGTACTTTTATTAGAGATGATCAAGGAAAAATAATAGGGGTTCTTAGTTCGGGTGAGGATATAACTATTAAAAGGAAAAATGAAGAAATAATTAAAGAAAATTCTAGGAAATTAGGACGTTTATTGCATCATTTAAAATTGGCCACCGAGTCAGCTCAAATTGGAATTTGGGATTTGAATCTGAAAACGAAAATTTTAACTTGGGACGATCAAATGTATAAACTTTATGGAGTGAAGCGTGGTAAATTTGATGGCAAGTTTAATTCTTGGAAAAAAATTTGTCATCCTGATGATTTAGCTCGAGTAGAAAAAGAAATTGATGTAGCAATTTCTAGCAGAAGTAATTTTAATTCAGTTTTTCGAATAGTTTTTTCAGATAATTCTATTAAATATATAAAAGCCTTTGCTAACGTTGTTTTTGATAAAAAAAATAGACCATATAAAATGATAGGAGTTAATTTTGATGTTACCGAGGAAAAAGAAATTGATAGGGCTAAATCTGAATTTGTATCTTTAGCCTCTCATCAGCTTCGTACTCCCTTAACAGCTATTAATTGGTACACTGAAATGTTGCTTGAAGATAATGATCGAATCAGCGAAGAGCAAAGATCTTATTTGGAGGAAATTCACACTAGTAATCAGCATTTGGTTGGTTTGGTTAATTCTTTGTTGAATGTTTCTCGCATTGAAGTTGGTAGTCTGATGATTAGTCCGGAGAAAATAAATTTGGTAGAGTTAGTAAATGATGTTATAAGGTTTCACAAGGTTATTATAGGTAGTAAGAAAATTAAATTTTATCGTCGAATAGCTAAAAACATTCCTTTAAAATTTTCAGCTGATAAAAGATTATTAGGTATAGTTTTCCAGAATATTTTATCTAATTCTATTAATTATACTCCAGATGGTGGCTCCATTCATTTAAGCCTTAGTCTTGATAGAAGTAAAAAAAATATTGTTTTTAAAGTAACAGACAATGGTTATGGTATTCCCAAAAATCAACAAGCAAAAATTTTTACCAAACTTTTTCGGGCTGATAATGCTCAAAAGATAGACACTAGTGGTACTGGCTTAGGTTTATATATAGTTAAGTCAATTGTTGATAAATCTGGTGGAAAAATTTGGTTTGAATCAGCCGAGAATAAGGGAACCAGTTTTTATGTGTCCTTTCCCTTGAAGGGAATGAATAAAATAGTTGGATTTAAAAGTTTGTTGTAGTTTTAAGGCCTATTTTTTGTTTTTTTGTCAAAATAGGTCTTTTAATTTGTATTTTTTTGTGTTATAATAATAGAGTAAATAATTAATATATGAAATATATTTGGCCGGAAATTGGAAATCAGAAAGCTATTGATTTATTAGAAAAAAATATAGAAAATGCCTATTTGGCTAATTCTTATATCTTTTCTGGGATTCGTGATTTAGGTAAATTTTCCCTGGCTAAACATTTCGCTAGAAATATTTTTGTTAAAGAAAAACCAGAGTTCAAAGATCGAGAAAATCTTTTGGAGATAAATAAAGATTTTTTAGTTATTGAAAAACAGGAAGATAAAAAAAATATTTCTATTGAACAAATTAGATCATTGATATCATTTTTGTCTTCTGGCTCTTTTCTAAATTCTTATCGAATAGTTGTTATAAAAGATGCCGAAAACCTTAATCAAAATTCAGCCAATGCACTGCTTAAAATTTTAGAAGATTTTAAAGAAAAATTAGTAGTTATTTTGACGGTTAATAATATTGATTCACTGCCAAAGACGATTGTTTCTCGCAGTCAAATTATTAATCTAAGTCCTTTGAATTTTGAAGATCTTTATTCTTTGCTAAAAGATGGGCATGGCTTAAAACCATCTGAAGCTAAGAATATTGCTAAACTTTCTTTGGGTAGGCCAATGTTGGCTAAAAAGTTTATTAAAGATTCAGATTTTTATAATAATTATCGCCAAACAGCTGAGTATTTAGTTGATTTTTTAAATTACGATTTAGTAGAAAGAGGTGTTATTATTAACGATCTTTGCCGTTTAGATTCTGTTTTGAGTGAAAATTTAAGTATTATAGATATTTGGCAATCATTGTTTAGAGATTTGAATTTTTTAAATAGCGGTCGGCCAGACTTAATCCAAAATGATTTTTTAATTGAAAAAATGAAAAAAAGTAGTTATAGAGATAATAAATCTATTTTAATAGCAGAAAATATTTTTAAAAAAGCTAATAATTATTTAGCAAGCAACATGTCTTTAAAATCAGTTTTAGATTATATTGCTATAAATATTTAAAATATAATAAAATTAAATAAGTATGAAAAAAACAAAATTTATATTAATCCTGGTGTCAGTACTTTTTCTTTCAGCCTGTTCTCTTAATGTTAAGACTAAGGGTGTTGGTGTGATGGACGGAGGTGTTTATGTTAGTGGTAATAAGGGTGAGACATGGAAACATGTCCCTCAAATTCCAACCATAACTGGAAATCCGGGCAGTATTGCTAGTGTTGATGTTGATAAAATGGTTATTGATCCAAGCGATAGTGCAGCTGTTTATTTGGCTACTATTGATAATGGTCTTTATTATACTTACAATGTTGGTCGTGGTTGGAACAAAGCCTTGTCCCTTCCTGGTGTAACTATTAATGATATTGCTATAGATTATAAAGACAAGTGTACAATTTTTGTTGGTTTAGAGAATAAACTATATAGAACTGATGATTGTGCTCGTAGTTTTGAACAGGTTTATTTTGATAACAATCAAGGAGTTTTTGTTATGGCTGTCGCCTTAGATCATTATAATCCTGAAATTGTTTATATGGGAACATCTCGCGGTGATGTTTTAAGAAGTATGGACGGTGGAAATAGTTGGAGGGCAATTCAAAGATTGAATGATGGTGTCAAAAAAATATTAGTTAATCCTAAAGATAGTCGTTCGGTTTTTGTAGCGACTGTTAAAAGTGGGGTTTATCGTTTTAATTCAGCCGGTGGCGCTAGTTTAGAGGAGTTAGAACAATACAAAAATCAATTTGATAATACTAATTGGACTGATTATGGCAAGGAATTAAAAGAGTTTTCCTTGGGTGTTAATTTTAAAGATTTAATTTATTCTTATGCTGATAATTCTTTGTTTTTGGCAACCGATAAAGTTATTTTGAGATCTTTTGATGAGGGGCATAGTTGGACTAAATTAAGTCTTTTAACTCCCGAGGCTGATTCTTCAATTAATGCTATTGCTGTTAATCCTCAAAATGCTGATGAAGTTTTCTATGTTACTAATACCAGTTTTTTCCGTTCTTTTGATGGGGGTAATACTTGGAATGTTAAAAAATTACCGACCTCTCGTGCTGGTAGTAATTTGTTGATTGATTTTAATAATCCTTCTATAATATATATGGGGATTAAGAAAATTAAAAAGTAATAAATTTATATTTTAGTAAACTTTTTTGTCAAAGACTGCGAGGCTCGTTCATCGTATTGTAATACGATTCACTTCGCTTCTCGTCTTTTCCTCAAATTTTACTAAAATATAAAATTTAAATATAAAATTTAGAACTTTGCATAAAATCTAAATTTTAAAGATAAAAATTTTTTAGTGAATCTTTAAATAATTAATAATTTATAATTAACGTTAATATTATGAATAACTATATTCAAAACAAAAAAGAAGATTTTAATGCTGTGCTTGATTATTTTAAAAAAGATTTATCAACCGTTAAAGTTGGTAGAGCTAACCCAGCTATGCTTGATGGAATTTTGGTTGAAGCTTATGGTGTTAAAAGTCCTTTAAATTCTGTTTGCAATATTTCTGTAAGTGATTCTCGTAGTATGACCTTGACTCCTTGGGATAAAAACTCTTTAAAAGCTATAGAAAAAGCCATAATTGAAGCTAATCTTGGTTTAGGCGTAATAAATGAAGGGGACAAAATTAGATTAAACATTCCTCAAATGACAGAAGAAAATAGAAAAGAGGCTGTTAAAAAGGTCAATGAAAAACAAGAAAAATCTAGAGTCTCATTGAGACAAGTGAGAGATGATGTTAAATCTAGCATTGAAGATGCTTTTGATTCGAAGGAGATTGGCGAAGATGATAAGTTTCGTTTTGTTAAAGAATTAGATGAAGAGATAGAAAAAATTAATGGAGAAATAAAACAAATTAGAGATAAAAAAGAAGTAGAGATAATGGAAATATAAAATTATGTTTATAACAATTATAGTTTTTTTAGCAGTTTTATCAATTTTAGTTTTGTTCCATGAATTTGGTCATTTTTATTCGGCTAAAAAATTGGGCATAAAAGTTGATGAGTTTGGACTTGGTTTTCCCCCAAGAATTTTTGGTTTTTATAAAAATAAAAATAATAAATGGAAAACTAAGTGGGG